>JGI24710J26742_10000647_pt1 | contig 32472 bp, 30 predicted proteins | sample BioPla2DNA2_FD_26742 | JGI IMG/M metagenome (IMG submission 26742)
TATAATTAAAATACCAATCAAGAATAGATCCAATTTAAACGTTTTTCGAGGTCCGTAATTAGCACTAATATTTACTATTTCTCCCGAGTATAGTTTGTTTGTTCTTTCTTGTTCTTTTTCTCTTGCATCTCTTTTTTCTTCAAGTTTAGCTAGGTATACTTCATATTTAGNTTCTANTTCCTTTTTGACATAGTCAGGAGCTAGCATCATNACCTTTTTAAAATCCCTACTATACCCGTTATCTTCGCAAAGATAATTATCAAGCAATCTACATCTGCAAGTCCCCCACCAACCCCGGTAATCGTTTGGGTCTAAATTGATTGCTTTAGCAAAACTTTCAAATGCGCCTGCATAGTCTTGTACTTCTAAAAACGCCTCCCCTCTCGCTATATGTTCAGTATTGTCTTTATTTACTTGTATAGGAAATACCTTATCATCATTCGCAGATACGTCATGGATATAAATTTCTTTACGACCACACTTTGGACAGGTCGCACTCTTCCCTCCCGCATCTAGGTATAGTGGAGTTCCACAATCATCACATCTATAATCTGTTTTTGACATAGCGCCCTCCTATCTTTGCCTTAGACTAACCTTAACATTTATCTCTGTTTGCTCTTGAATACATCTTCAGCAATTTTAACACTTGCTAATGCATCCTTTGCATAATAATCTGCTCCTATTTCATTTGCATATTCGGGTGTTAAAACCGCACCTCCGACCATTATTTTACAGTCTGTTTTTTCTCTTAACTTCTCAATGGTTTTTCTCATATTGTCTACTGTAGTTGTCATTAAAGCTGAAAGTCCTACTAACTTAACACCATATTTAATAGTAACATCCACTACCTTATCTATTTTAGCATCTCTACCAAGATCTATTATCTCATATCCATAATTTTCAAGTACAACTTTAACAATGTTTTTGCCAATGTCATGGATATCTCCCTCTACTGTTGCAAGTATAATTTCACCTTTCTTTTCCACAGTTATACCAGAACTACTTATAGAAGTGTTTATCACATTAAATGCCGCTTTAGCGCTTTCGGCACTGGATAATAACTGGGGTAAAAATATAGTTCCTTTTTCAAAATCTTCACCAATTTTATCCAATGCTGGCATCAATATATTGCTAACAACATCAAGAGGTGCCATCCCATCCTTTAATAATGTTTCTGTCTTTTCTATTGCTTCTTTGGACAGGCCCTTTATAACTGCTTGCTCTAAAGACAATTTGCGATTATCCTGAGAGGGCGTTTCTTTATTTTCATAAACACCAAATTTAGCAATGTATTTCTCGCAATTTTCATCCTTACCAGCTAGTGCTAAAAATGAATAATAAACACTCATCATTGCATCGCTAGTAGGGTCTATAATCCCTGCGTTAAGACCTTTTGAAAGCACTTGAGCAAAAAATACTGCATTAATATTTTGTCGATTTGGTAAACCAAACGATATGTTTGAGACTCCTAAGACTGTTTTTACATCTAATCGGTTCTTAGCAACATCGATTATTTCAAGTACAGTTTTTGCATTATTAGGTCCTGTGCTAATAGTCATTGCCAGCGGATCTATTAAGAGTTTTTCTTTTCCTATCCCATAAGAATCAGCCGTATCAACTAGCGTCTTTGCAACCTTTATCCTACCCTCAACTGTCTCATCTATTCCCTTCTCATCTAAGGTCAAACCTACTATCATCGCTCCGTATTTTTTTGCTAAAGGAAATACCTCCTTCATGCTTTCAAGCTTACCATTAACAGAGTTAATTAAGGGGACACCATTGTATATGCGTAGCGCTTTTTCTAATGCTTCTACATTTGACGTATCGATTTGTAATGGTAAATCAGTTACCGACTGAACACTCATAACTGCTTTTGATAACATCTCTACTTCGTCTACCCCCGGAAGACCAACATTTACATCCAAAATGTGTGCTCCTGCTTCTATTTGTCTTACAGCTTCAGACTTAACATACTCCATGTCATCATTACGAAGGGCTTCCTTCAATAGTTTTTTACCTGTTGGATTAATGCGTTCGCCTATCACTAGAGGAGCATTTTCAAAATTAACTGTTTTTCCATATGATGATATTTTTGAAAAAACCTTCTTCTCGATTGGCTTGATACTTGCTGTCTTTTTTATGTTAAATAATTTAGCTATATAACTAGGCGTAGTTCCGCAACAACCACCTATTAAGTGTGCGCCTTCTTCTACACCTTGTTTCATTAGTCTAGCAAACTCATCAGAGGTTATATCATATTGTAATTTCCCATTTACTATTACTGGCATTCCCGCATTTGGTTTTATCATAATTGGTAAGTTTGTAAATTGACGTAATTTTTTAACCCACCCAATCATTTTATTGGGACCAAACCCACAATTTAAACCTATAACATCAACAGATAGGCCCTCCAACAGTGTAGCTACAGTTTCAATATCACCGCCAGTCAAAGTCTTTCCCGTATCATCTAAAGTAACGCTTGCAATAATTGGTAAATCCGAATTTTCTTTTGCAGCAAGTATTGCTGCCTTCATTTCATATAAATCAGACATAGTTTCAATCATAATAAGATCGACACCTTTTCCGGCTACTACAATTTCTTCGAAAACCTTATATGCATCTTCAAAACTAAGATCCCCTATTGGCTTCATTAGTTTGCCTGTTGGACCTATGTCTAATGCAACATACGAACCTTTTTTCTTATCCGCTGCTTTTCTTGCTATCTTTACAGCTTGTTTTATATACTCAGTTGTCCTTTCTTGAAACTTAAAAAAATTGGCACCAAATGTATTTGTTAAAATGATGTCAGCACCACTTTCCAAATATCTAGTGTGCAACTCTTCAATGACCTCAGGTTTTTTAAAACACCAAGTCTCAGGAAGTTCACCTGCTCCTAATCCATAAAAAGTTTGAAGAGCTGTGCCACAAGCCCCATCTAAAACCAGTATTTCTTTGCCTATTCTATTTCTAATATCCATAATTACCCAACTGATATCTACATAAACTCTCTGTCATTTATTAAATATTGACTTACACTAACTGGTTAACTATTTAAGTAGCGATGAAATATTATTGTAAATACTTCTTGCTACATCGGGTCTGTTCATAGTGTACAAGTGAATGTTATTAAAACCATTAGCAATTAAATCAACTATTTGATGCGTTGCATATGCAATACCAGCTTGTTTTAAAGATTCATCATCATTTGCATATTTTTCAACAATCATTCTAAAACTTTGTGGAAACGCAGTAGCATTTAATTCACACATTTTATTTGCCATTCTACTATTTAAGATGGGCATAATACCTGCAACTATAGGCACATCAATCCCACTTCTTAGTAGCTTGTACATGTATGTATATAGAATGTTATTATCAAAAAACATTTGAGTCGTTAAAAACTCACAGCCATTATTGATTTTAATTTTAATATTTTCAATATCATCCTCTAACGTTTTTGAATCCGGATGACCTTCTGGATAGCATGCTCCACCAATACAAAATGTACCTCTATCTTTAATTTCCTTCATTAAATCAGAAGCATATCTGTATCCATCTTGCCTTGGAAAATCCATCCCTTCAGGAATGTCTCCTCTAAGTGCTAATATATTATGTATTCCTGAATCTTCTAACGAATCAAGTACGCTTGCTACCTTTTTTCTATCACTACTGACACAAGTCATATGAGCAAGCGCTGTTATATTATTAACTAATTGCACTTCTTTTGCCATTTCGATTGTGTTGTCGCTATTTTCACCCGTTGAACCGTAAGTGACACTAATAAAAGATGGATCTAAAGAAGCTAGTTCTTTGATTATGTTTTTAGCCCCTGTTAACTCCATACCTCTTTTGGGCGGGAATATTTCTAGAGAAAAGGAAACTTTATTTTTATTTAAAATATCGGAAATTTTCATTTTGCCCCTTTTTCAAAACTAACATTCACACTGTCTGCGAATTGTTAACCTTATCATTTACACTAATATGCGCAAATTATAACAAAATATTAAAATATAATCAATTATACTACTATGACAGCATGTATTATATATGTACCTTTGCCATCCTTAATTCTTAACATTACCCCCCACTAATTTACGGGCCTATTATTGTAGCCATATCTACTAAATATCAATCTTTTAAGCCTTTAAATTAAACAACTCTTATCACATTCGTCAAAACATTCTCGCGTGCCAATCTAAATCAGTATAATTAAAATATACAAAAAATATTTATTATTTACGCACATATTGTTATAATTAACTAACAAACGGGAGGACGTAAAAATGCGAATTATTATTGTCGGAGCAGGAAATGCAGGTACCGAACTCATTGAGAGTTTATCGTTTGAAAACCATAATGTTGTCGTTATAGACAAAAAGCACGATCTTGTTGAAGAACTTGTCAACCTATACGATGTTAAAGGTATCTGCGGTAACGGTGCTACAAAAGAAGTATTAGAAGAAGCTAATGTTAAAAATGCTGACATAATAATTGCCTGCACACATAATGATGAGTTAAACATACTATGCTGCCTTCTTGCCAAGAACTTTGGGGCAAAAGAAACGATAGCGCGAGTTAGAAACCCTGAGTATTTTAATCTTTTTAATGATGATGACACTCCACTTTCAATGATGATAAATCCAGCTGAAGATGTAGCGGATGAGATTTTTAGATCTTTAAGATACCAACAAGCTATTAAAATCGATCCTTTTGCTGACGGTAAAATTGAAATGATGGAACTTAGAGTTGAAGAAGGTAGCATTTGGGCAAATAAACGCCTTATGGATTTGCCTGCAGTGTTCGATCAAAAAATTCTTGTATCAGCTATTGAACGCGATAGCGACATAATAATACCTGATGGTAAAGCGGTTCTTCTACCTGACGATAAAATTTATGTTATTGCCCCGACTAAAACCATAAGCAAACTGTCCAGGAGATTAAATTTCGTAAAGGGCGCTAAAAAAGTTATGATTATTGGTGGCTCAGACATCGCTAAGTATTTAGCAAAAAATCTTGCAAGAATTGACGCAACGGTAAAAATCATTGAAAGAAACAGACTTCGTTGTATTTCCTTAGACGAAGAACTCCCCCATGCAGAAATTATACATGGCGATGGTACTGATCATAAGCTTGTTATGGATGAAGGAATGGCAGAATGCGATGTAGTTATATCTCTATGTTCATTAGACGAGCAAAATATTATAATATCTCTTTTTGCACTGTCTTTAGGAGTTAAAAAGGTCATTACAAAAATAGACCAACCATCCTACTACAACATGCTCGCAGAAAGCGGATTAGACAGTATTGTATCGTTAAGAAAGTCTACAGCTGAACATATTATCAAATATGTACGAAGCAAACAAAATGTCACCGGAAGTAAAGTTAATAGACTATACAATATTGTCAACTCTCAAGCAGAAGCCATCGAGTTCATTGTATCTCCCACATTCACGCAACTTTCTGTCCCGTTAAAAGATTTAAAAGTAATTCCTAACATTTTAATCGGTGCTATAGTAAGAAACAAAGAATTAATAATTCCAGGCGGTATGGATACAATTGAAGTTGGAGACACCGTTATAGTTGTATCTAAAGTTAGAGAAGAGCCGCTTGATGACTTAAATGACATACTGGCATAACTAACAAAAATTGCCACTGATGACTTAAACGATATATTGGCATAACTAACAAAAGCCCTAAATGATACACTAGCATAACTAACAAAGGTAGAAGCAAAACATGCTAACGAAGGATAACTATATAAAATGAACTTTAGAATGGCAGCATATGTACTAGGAGTAATAAGCATAATCATGGCAATAGCCTTGCTTGTTCCACTTTTCATGGCGCTAGGCTTTGCAGAAGCAGGGCTACCTATTTGGTATGCTGTTTCCATTTCTATATTTCTTGCAGTAGGCATTCCCTTAGTCATTAAAAAACCAAAAAACAGCCTTTTAAATGCAAAAGGTGGCTTTATTACCGTTTCTCTTGCTTGGATATGGGTATCTTTAATAACAGCTATGCCTTTTTCGCTAAGTGGCGTGCTACCAAACTACTTTGATGCGTTATTCGAAACCGTATCAGGCTTTACAACAACAGGCGCCACCGTTTTAACTTCTATAGAATCAGTACCAAAAAGCCTACTATTTTTAAGAAGTTATACTCATTGGCTAGGCGGAATGGGTATCTTAGTAATGCTAGTTGCAATTTTACCTAAAGTTGATACCTCATTAGTCCAAGCATATAAAGCAGAAGTCCCTGGCATGACGTTTGGTAAAATAGTAAGCAAACTAAAATATACGGCGCGCATTTTATATGCAATATATATAGTACTAACTATAGCTCTCTTCATCATGTTAGTTATAGGAAAAATGAATCCATTTGATGCAATTATTCATACTTTTTCAGCTGCTGCAACTGGCGGATTTTCAAATTACTCATTGAGTATAGGAGCATATAATAATCTATATTACGAAATTGTCATTCTAATATTTTTGTTATTATTTGGCATGAATTTCGAAGTGTATTTTTTAACTTTAGTTGGACATTTTAGAGCGGCTCTTAAAAAAGAAGAGTTGTGGGGATATTTAGGCATATTTGGTGTTGCAACCGTTTTAATTACCTTCATCTTATTCCTAGGCAAAGTATACGCTACATTTGGAGAATCGCTGCGCTTTGGATCATTCCAAGTAGTTTCTATCATGACTACTACTGGATTTGCTACAGCAGATTTTACTAAGTGGCCAGCAGCAGCGCAAACACTTCTAGTTTTACTTATGGTAATTGGCGGGTCTTCTTCAAGTACCGCTGGAGGCTTAAAAGTGTCTAGGTTTATCATACTATTGAAGGTTGCTATGCGTGACATAAGAAAAAAGATATCGCCACACACTATTAAAAACATAAAATACGACGGTAAAATTATATCTGATGACACAACTAATTCAGTATTATCATACTTTTTCTTATTTACACTAATCTTATTTACATCTATAGTTTTAGTTGCATTAACCACTCCACTAAAAGAAAATGGGACTCTAGTAACCCATGTCACTGCTGTGATCACCTGTTTTGCAAACTCAGGTCCTGGGCTAGAACTCGTTGGCCCTTACGGTAACTACGCATTCTACTCCAACCTATCTAAAATAATTCTTTCTTTCAACATGTTGCTTGGCAGGTTAGAAATATATCCACTACTTTTCTTATTCTATCCTAAAGCATGGAAAAAATATTAATACCTTTTGAAATCTCTATTATCCACTAATAAAAAGTTTTTTGATAATTTAGAAAGTGAAGTTCATGCATTAAACCTGCTCGGAAGAGACACTTGCAGGCTCAATGCTCTCGCCACCTTTTTCAATTTTTTCTGATTTAGCCTCAAGTTCAGCAACAATTTGATTATACTTTTTCTTTGTCAAAGGATAAAAACATAAAATGATTATCATTATAAGACCACTTGCTGCAGAAATTATACTTGTTGCATTGAACCATAACGTTGCAGTTTGTTGTTGAGCTTCAGAAAGAATTATGACATTTTCATAATTTTTAGGCTCGAACCCTATACTTCTTTGCCAAAACCAAGTTACAAGCATAAGAACTAGAGAAATTAGACCAGGAAGTGAAAATAGTAAACTTTGCATATGTCCTTCTAAGCGTTTACCTGTTTTATGCTGTTGGAAGTCAGCTATTTCGCCTAACATAATAGGTATCAACAAATATGTGGGGTTTATAGCTGAAAGGAAAAATAGTATTGTTATGGTAACCGCAGAAGGCATGCCAATCGGTATATTTTGATATCCAAACAGTCCTAAAAACCCAAATGAAACAACACTAGAAACAGTAAATAATATTATAATTGCATTTTTATTAAGTTTTCTAGTTACTATTGGAAGAAGGAACATAGCAACCGTTGAGGCAAAGCCAATTATTGTCATAACAACCCCTGAAATTTGCATAGCTTGGGTGGTTGTTTCTGCAAATCTAAACTGAATTATTAATATAGTAAATTGACGACAAAACTCTCTTAAAGAACCAAACGAAAGAGCTAAAAAGAGAATAATTAAAGGCTTGTTTTTAAGCATCATCTTAATAGCGACGCTGAACTTCACTTTTTCTTCTTTATCTTTATCTTTAAGTTCGTAAACTCTTTCTTTAACTCTGAGTATAAATAAAACCAAAATAGTACCAATAGTAACTGCTATAATGCCAATGATTCTAATTCCCATATACTCCATTCCCTTCGCAGCAAAATGGGCTCTAATGGGCCCTGCNATTATCTGAAGGACACTTGGNGCGAATCCAAAAATAAGTCCAATTGGGGTCATCATATCAGCACGCTCCTGCGAAACAGGAGTAGTTACAGATGGCATAGTCTGATACATATTATTGTTGAAGTTCATCAACACAAAAAATGGAACACAAGTACAATATGCATAAATAANGCGCATGTTTTCCTCGCCGATTTGAGGAATCCAAGTAACAAGCACAGCAAATAAAGATAAAAGTGGGAGCGAAAATAAAATAAACGGCTTATATCTCCCAAACTTTGTATTTGTTCTTTCCATTATGTTGCCTATAAATGGTTGAATTAGCAAATTAATAACCATGCCTAAAATCATGATTAAATAGGCGTGAATTACATCAATATGATAAAAGTATGGAATAAACGAAATCGTTGCGACGTAGTACACCGAGCTAGAAATAAAACTAATGCCCAGAGCATAAAGCCCAAAATTACCCATTTCTTTTATCGTTAAACACCTTCCTTCTGGAGGCGTTTTCCACATTGATTTAATCTTCTTAAAAACACCCTTAACGTCTATTTTCATCTCGCTTATCTTCCTCTTTATTGTTGTTACTTATTTTGTTGAACAAACACATCTCTGCCATGTTTGCAAATTGGACAAATTATATCATCAGGGATAGGCCCATAGTGAACATATGCACAAACTGTACAGTAGTATGATTCTTTACTAACATCTTCTTTTATTGAAGTATCTTCTTTTTTCTCTTCTGCGTATGGAGCAAAAAAACTTTTATCTTTTTTACATATAGGACAAATAAAATCGTCTGGTATTGGTCCTTCGTGTATATACCCACATATAGTACAAATATATGCCTCTTTTTTAGCTTGATCTTTTTTCTTAAGCAGGTTAGCGCGATAGTATGCGTATGTCATAGCAACTTCGTCTTTAAAAACTACTTTATCAGTTGCTTCGCACACAAACATGGTGTGAGACCCCATATCTATTTCTTCGATAACTTTTAAATCAAAGTAACCAATTATGCCTTTTATGGGCACTAAACACCCATTATTGGTGCTAGCAGCATCTATGCCGTCAAACTTATTTACCTCCCTTCCACTTCTCATCCCAAATCCTTGAATCAAATCTATTGTGGCATCATTTCCAATAACAGCACACGAACAAAAGCCAGTCTTTTGTACCATACTATGAGTATAAGTTAACTTATTAACTGTTATGCTAAGTTTCTCTGGATTTGAGGTTTGTTGAGCAAGCGTATTGATAATACAAGCATTGTATTTATCTCCATCCCTTGCAGAAAGCACATACAATCCATATGTGATTTTAAAAAGTAAATTCATATATTTTCTCCCTTATCTATCCAAAATTATTAACCAAATTATACCATTACTAGAACCATATTGCACCACCACTTTAGTGAGCTAGTAAAAACTTTTCTAACTCGCTGACTGTACTAACAATATAGTTTGGTTTATATTCTTCAAACTCTTCTTTTGAACCATATCCGTATAGGACAGCAATAGAATCTATCCCTAGGGTTTTTGCGCCAATAACATCATGTTTTCTATCACCTATCATCAAATACTTAGTTAGTTCCTTGTCTCCTATAAACTCAATAGCTCTTTTTATGACATCGCTTTTCTTATGGTCAATCTCGTTCATTTCCGCCCCAAATATTCCCTTAAAATATTTTGCAATGCCAAAGTGCTCTAAAATGATGTTTGCATAATATAAAGGTTTAGATGTTGCAACTAGCATGGTTTTTCCTAACTTTTCTACGTTTTTCAACAAGTCTTCCATGCCTTCATATACCTCATTTTCCAACGCTCCTTTGGCAGTATAATATTCTCTATACTTAGAACGAGCTTCTAGCGCTTCTTCTTCAGTAAAACCATAAAGTTGCATAAAGCCTTCGATAAGTGGCGGACCTATAAAAGCCTCTAGCTTATTGAGGTTATTTTCAACTATGCCCGCACATTTTAATGCATATTGTACAGCTTTAGTAATCCCCTCTCTAGGTTCAGTAAGTGTTCCATCTAAATCAAAAAGTAAAATATCATATTTTCTCATACATCCACCTCGGAGAGATTTTACCATACTATCTAACTTCTGCGCTAGCATATGGCTAGTTAACTCGTCATTATAAAAAATCAAAGGCCAGTAACTATCTGAACTTAACAATCATAAACGTGCTAACTATTACATAAATTACAAAAAATAATAGATAGTATTTCTATCAAAAGTTTACATTTACGTAGCTATTGTAGTATTATTTACTTAAATTGAAACAGACAGGAGAACCACATGAAACAAGACTTAATAGCAATTATAGACCTTGGGAGAGATGATAATGCAGAACTTGCTCGTGAAATACGCAGTTTAGGTGTTTATAGCGAGGTATATCCTCAAGAAACAACCATAGAGCACATACAGTCTAGAGGTGTGCTAAAAGGATTTATATTTAACGGTTCTGAAATTGATGTTAATGACCTTCCTTTTCATAAAAACTATGTAACTACGGCCCCTTATACTACCAAGGAAGCACTTAACTCATCTAAAGCCTTAAATTCCTTTGTTTTTAATACATGTGGTGCGAGTAAAACATGGAATGCAGATAATTTCATAGATGACCAAGTTGCCTTAATNCGCAAAGCTGTTGGTAAAGAAAAAGTTTTGCTTGCTCTTTCTGGCGGTGTTGACAGTTCAGTAGTAGCTGCCTTACTAATAAAAGCAATTGGCGGTGAAAACGTAATATGTGTACACGTTAATAATGGACTTATGAGAAAGGGAGAATCTGAAGCAGTTATAGATGTTTTTTCTAACTACTTGAAGGATAATCTAATCTACATTGATGCAACTGATAGATTTTTAAATAAACTTGTTGGCGTTAGTGATCCTGAAACAAAACGTAAGATTATTGGCAACGAGTTCATTTATATCTTTGAAGAAGAAGCTAAAAAGCACAAAGATATAAAGTTTTTAGGTCAAGGAACCATATATTCAGATGTTATTGAAAGTGGTACCAAGGCTGGAAAAGCAATTAAAGCTCACCATAATGTAGGCGGTCTTCCTGAAGATCTTTCATTCACCCTAGTTGAGCCTATAAAGTACCTGTTTAAAGATGAAGTTAGAGCTTGTGGAAAAGCTTTAGGTCTTCCAGACGAAATGGTATATAGACAACCATTCCCAGGTCCAGGGCTTGGTGTCCGTTGCCTGGGCGCAATAACCCGTGATCGACTAGAAAGTCTTAGAGAAGCAGATGCAATCCTAAGAGAAGAGTTTGCAAAAACTGGCCTATCTAAAAAGGTATGGCAATATTTTATTGCGATTCCAGATATGAAAACAGTTGGAGTTAGGAACAAAAGCCGTTCAATGGGATTTNTAGCAATCATTCGTGCAGTGAACACTACCGACGCAATGACCGCAACGATTGAGCACATTGACTATCAAATCCTAGATCGCATAACCCAAAGAATCATAACCGAGGTCCCCACCATTAACCGCGTCTGCTACGACCTCACCCCAAAGCCCACCGGCACAATAGAATGGGAGTAAAACAGTATTAATTACCCTACCATATCGTTTGTATTAATAAAAACCGTGACAGGTCTTTTCTCAAATGGAGGCTAGCACAGAAATGGATTATCAGAAACTACTAAAGATTAGTGATGCCTGGTTGAAATACGCAATCCTTCTCAACTTGGACCATAAACCTGATGATTTCATTGCAATACAAAACATGGCACTAGCTGATGACAGAATAAGAAGATATCTTTCTGATATTACATCTTTTCATGATAATCTAGTAACGAATCATAAAAACCCCGATTTACCCATACATAAATTATTGTTCCTACTAGATCTCGGATTTAATACGGACGTTCCCGAAATAAGCGAAGCTATCCAGCAAATACTTAAATATAAAGATGAAAATGGCGTATATATGTCCAAAACCAATATCCCAAAACATTTTGGCGGCACTGGCGAAGACGTATTTAGTTGGTGTTTATGCGACGCCCCATTACTTTTACTTGCTCTACTAAAGGCAGGCGTTAATTATAATCAACTTATAAAACCTGGTGTTGATTACTTGGCATCTTTATGGCAAAAAAATGGGTTCCCCTGCACTGTATCCCCTGAACTAGGAAAATTCCGCGGTCCTGGTAAGAAAGATGATTGCTGCCCATATGCAACACTCATAATGACCGACTTATTATCTTATATACCAGAATATAGAAATTCGCAAGTTGCTATTTCCTCTGTTAATTCTCTACTTAGCCTATGGGAAAATAGCCTAAACCAACACCCATATATGTTTTTTATGGGTACAGATTTCCGCAAACTTAAAGCCCCTTCAATCTGGTATGATATTGTAAGCGTAACGGGAGTTCTAAGCAAATATTCATTTGTCCAAAAAGATAAACGTTTTATCGAAATGGTTGAAGTTATTGAAGGTAAAAAAGATAAAGATGGTCTTTTTACACCCGAATCAGTATATCAAAAACTGAAAGATTGGGATTTTGGACAGAAAAAATCACCATCTCCCTACTTAACATATCTTTGTTATCAAATTTTTGAAAGAAGTAACTATGCCTTTTGAAATGTATCACTTAATAAAACTATAAAATCTTAACAATACGTTCTTTATATGTTGGTTTATTATTTTCAAATATTGTTTCCATAATGCTTATATAAGATGCTTTTATATCTATTTTAGGAGCCTTGACTAAAATATTTGTATTGATACGTGCTTTTCGTGCAATGGTAATATGAGCACTAAAATTCTTTCGGTCAAAAGGTATATTTGCCTTTTCAAGATTGGATCTTACAAGGCTTGCTAATTCTTTTAATTTGCTTTCATTGTCTATTCCAAGCCAAAGAATCTTACCGCTTGGGGTATTAAAATAACCTAAGCGATTTGTGGAGATTTCAAAAGGTTTAAACTCTATATTTTCAATTGCTTTTTTAACACACTCTAATCTATTGGTTTCTCCTATAAAGACTAGTGTTATATGCGCGTTGTCAGGGTCTATAAAATTTGCCTGAATATTTTCTTTTTTCAAGCTCGTTATATATTCTCTAATCTGCTGCCTGTTTTCTACGCTTAAATTAATTGAAATAAAAAGTCTCATCTAAATATTAATTACCTTGGTGGTTGATGCGATAAAATCAACAATAAAAAGCTCACCTTTACTAAGAGTTTTTTCTCCACTTAGAAGTTTAGCCATTTGTGAAACTTGTATTGATGCAATTAGTGAAGGTACAAAACTAAGGGTTTTCCCAGGTTTTATTTCTTCACCACTATAAAGTTTTGAGATTGTTTTTTCCCCTGGCCTCACAACTGCAACATGACCGTACATGCCATCAATTGCGCCATGGATAATAGGCACATTATATAATTCGCCAAACCTTTCGAGTAGCAATCTAGACGCTATATTATCCGTTGCGTCAATAACACAATCCACATCCTTAATTAACTCAAAATATTCCTCATTAAAAAAACCTGTTACCGCGATAGCTTCGGTAACTCCCACTTCATTACAACTTTCAGCCGCAACTTCGGCCTTATTCTTTCCAAGTGTTTGTTTTTTGCAATATAATTGCCGGTCAATGTTTGATTGACTAAATAAATCACCATCAAAAACAAAAATTTTAGCAAGCCCAAGTCTAGATGCAAGCCCTATTATGTACCCACCTAATCCACCGGCACCTATAACTGCTATGGTTTTATCACTAATTTTTAATTTTATATCTTCAATCGATTCCACTTATCTTACTATCATAAAGTTTTTAAGTTATCCACCAGATGCGGGACTCATTATAAACACCTCATCCCCTGGATTTAATTTAGTTCGATATTTTTTTAGGTCCATAAAATTCTTCCCATTGACAAGAATGATAGAATTTTTTAATTCTTTTACCGTATAAAATGAATTATAATGATGAAGTTTCTTTAGCAAATCGTTGATGTCTTTGGCGTCCGTTTCCCACTCCGCCATGCCATAGTTAAGTCTATATAAGCCAAAAAACTCTACTTTTATCATTATATTAACCCCAAATACTAAACTTCTTTCTTAGCTTTTTCTTTTACCTTTTTCTCTTTTTTAGGTTTAGGCGGTATGACTTTTATTTCACCTTGAATTTCAAGAGGTCTCTCCGCAATTACATCTAAGTCTTTCTCTCTAATGCGGTAATATTTCAAAGTGCGTTTTTTGATACTACCATTTTTGTCCCATCCTCTTGCACGGTAGAACTGCTTCCTTAGTTTTTCTAAAGGCACTCTACTCTTNGGATTATCNGGTATTTGTAAATCTTCAACTAGCCTCTTTGGNAGTTTATCATCCTTTGAATCTATTCCGAGCCTAGCGTTTATACTTCTTTCTAAGTTAAAGCCTCTTGAACCAAATTTTAAAAACTCACCAATATTCATTCTCATGCCTGTTGCATATTTGATCATAGCAGCATGAGGAACCATTGCAGAAATATTTACCTGCAGTAGTCCTGGCCACCTGTTAACAAGTCCAATTACAGGCCCTAAGTATGGGAATACTTTATTTACGAGTCTTGTTACAAAAGAGTTAGGTTTACTGTATAAAAACCCAGGGAACACTGCATATGTTGTGAACAAGCAACTTCCTCCAGCTGATGCAGCCTCCATAACGTTTTGTAAAAATATCGATAGTTGCGCCTTCCCATGAGTCGTATATGGATTAATTGTTAGCCCTAGTCCCTCTAAAACAACCATATACCCTGCGTTTAAGTGGCAACCGCCCCTATTACCTACGGCATATCCAAGACCTTGTCCAATAGCACCACGTGGTTCGTATGCAGCAAACTCCATACCTTTTGCATTCATACAAAACTCTTCGCCACCATATTTTTGGGAAAGAAACCTACTACCATTTGCCATCTGGTCTGCTTCTTGAGTACTTCTATGTGCTATATCATGAAAAACTTGAGATATATTATCTATCTTACCGAACTCAACTCCACTATTCCACATACCTTTCTCATTAAGTTCCATAGCAAACGCAAGAGTGCCAGCTGCAGATATAACGTCCATTCCTAGCTCATCTAATTCGTAATTCCATTTAATGATACTTTCTAAATCGCTGTTCATGATGTTTGCTCCAAGCAATCCTAGAGCTTCAACTTCTGGACCTTTAACTTGCTTCCCATCAACCTCGCAAACACGCCCACACTGTATTGGACAAGTTATACAGCCCTTGTTTTTAACTAAATGCTTTTCAGCAAGCTCTTCTCCACTGATACTTCTAAACTCATCAAATTGACCTGCGCTAAAGTTTTTTGTTGCAAGAATGTGTTTTTGTTGCATTGAAGCGAGAAGTGCTGCCGTTCCAAGCCTAGGTAACTGCTCTCCCGTAATAGGATGCTTCGTTAAATATTGCGTCCAGCTTTTTCTTAATTTAGCAAACTTATCTGTATTATATATCGGTATTTTAAACTTTCCATCGGCAACAACTGCTTTCAAGTTTTTACTACCCATGACAGCACCCATTCCACCACGTCCTGCTGCACGTTCCTCGCTAACTACACAGGCATATCTTACTAAGTTCTCACCTGCTGGTCCTATAACCATTTTGCCTAATCTTTTATTTCCTAATAGCTCTTGTGTTTCACCTGTAGTTTTTCCTTTTAAAAACTCTGCATCTTTAAAATTAATTTGATCTTCTAAAATTTCAACATATGTTAATTTTTCGCTTTTACCTACAATTATCGCGGCATCATATCCAGCACTTTTAAGTTTCATACCAAAATTGCCACCACAGTTACTCGATGTTAAAATGCCAGTCAAAGGAGAAATTGCACTTATGTTAAACCTAGAACTGCATGGAGCCATAGTTCCTGTCAATGGGCAGTTAGTAATTACTAGAGGGTTTTCTGGTGATAATGGATCCATTGGACCTTTAACAAAGTCATTAATAATTCTAGCGGCTAAAACTTTGCCTCCTAAAAACAGCCTACGGTCTCTATCATTAATTGGGTATTCTTCTACCTTTTGAGTAGTTAAATCAATTTTAATTACCTTGCCAGTATATCCACCATACTTTGTTGCCATATTAATCCTCCTTAAAAATAAGGTTTATTTAAATAATATCTTACTTATTGTAGTATATAATAAAAAAGAACTGGATTCAATATTACCAGTTCCATTATTTAATATAAGACATCATGCAAAATGCTTGATTAGCTATTAAACGACTATCCTTATGAGTCCTTGTTTGTTACATGTATTTTTTTCAGATTTAATTGTTTTTGAGTTCTTTTAACTAGCTCTTCTTCGATGTCCTCAACCCCTACTCCTAGTTCAACTAACATGACTAAAATATGATAAATAAGATCGCATGTCTCATTAACTATATCTTCTCTATTCTCGTTTTTAGCTGCTATAACCATCTCTGTGCATTCTTCTCCACACTTTTTAAGTATTTTATCGATGCCTTTTTCAAAAAGATAACAGGTGTACGACCCCTCTATTTTATCTTCTTTTCTTTGCTCTATCACAGCAAAAAGATCTTTAATTGTGTTTCCCATAATTCACTCCTATTATTTTATCTTATTGAAGAAACAGGACATAGCGCCCGTATGACAAGCAACACCAGTTTGCTCTACAAAAACTAACAATGTATCATCATCACAATCTGCATATATTTCTATTATTTTTTGCACATGTCCCGATGTTTCTCCTTTTTTCCAAATCTGTTTTCTTGATCTGCTATAAAAATGTGTATATCCCGTAGATAGTGATAAATTAAAACTTTCCTCGTTCATATATGCCAACATTAAAACGTCTTTAGTTTTTGCATCTTGAACGATGGTTGGTACTAATTCTAATTTTTTAAATAAATGTGAATAATCCATAAAACTCCCCTATCTATTCTTTTGAAACTTTTATGGCTTCTTCTAGCGAAAGAGTATTTGCATAAAGGCTTTTCCCGCAAATCGCACCATAAATATTTAACTCTTTTAATTTCTTAATGTCCTCTATATCTTTCACTCCACCACTAGATATAATGTTGTATTTATAAATATTTTGTATCTCAATTATATCTTTTGTATTGACTCCAGCTAACGTGCCATCTTTTGAAATGTCTGTATAAGTTATATATTTGACGCCCATATCTTGAAGGTCTTTGATGTAATCTAAGTAATTTAAACCACTGTCTACATGCCATCCATCTGTTTTAACTTTCCCGTCTCTAGCGTCAACACCCACTATTATCTTATCTTGATGGTTAGTAAGTGCCTTACGCAAAAACCCTGGATTAGTGACCGCTGCGGTTCCAATAACTACCTTATCAACGCCAGCATTAAGACATCTTTCCACACACTCAAGACTACGAATACCACCACCTACATCTATTTTAATAGGGTATTCACATAGCTTTTCAATTATTGTAAAGTTTTCACTTTCTTCGCCTCTTGCAGCATTTAAATCAACCAGATGCAAATGTGTCGCACCTTTCGAAATAAATCTTTCCACTGTTTCGTAAGGGTCATCAGCCACCTGCTTAGCAGTACTATATTCCCCTTGATAAAGCCTAACACATTTCCCATTTAACAAATCAATCGCTGGAAATATAATCATTTTCTCTCCCTTAGTTCCTTTAATAAATCGTTTCTAAATTACGCCTTTGGACGAAGGTATTTTATCACCTTTTACTGTAAGAGCTTCTCTTAAGCAACGTGCGCACGCTTTGAACAATGCCTCTATTTTATGGTGATCATTTTCACCAGCTAAAAGCTTCATATGCATGGTAATTCCAGCATTCATAGCTAGTGCTCTAAAAAACTCTGGTGTTGCGTCAACTTCATAATCTCCACAATTTTTGTATGCAAAATCAGCTTCAAAGGCTAGAAAGCCTCTCCCTGAAATATCTATTGCAGCAAACCCTAGAGCCTCATCCATTGGTAAAAAGCAATCTGCAAACCTTGTTATTCCCTTCCCATCGCCTATAGCTTGTCTTATCGCCTGCCCTAAAACTATACCAGTATCTTCCACCGTGTGATGGCAATCAACCTCTATATCACCATCAACTTCTAAAGTTATATCAAAACCCGCATGTGTTCCTAGAGCGGTAATCATATGGTCAAAAAAACCAATACGTGTCTTTGACTTAACCTTCCCGCTTCCGTCTATATTGATATATAGCGAAATATTTGTTTCCTTTGTCTTTCTTTCTATTTCAAAAACTCTCATAATTCCTCCACTAGTAATTATTGTTTTTTTCCACATTTTTCAATTTNAATATTGCATCCATTACTGCCATATTTTCAGCTTCGTTTCCAACCGATATCCTTAAAGCATTGTCCGACTTGAAACACCTTATAGCAATACCCATTTGAAGTAAAGCTTCATATATTTCTACCGCCTTTTCCGTTTTAATGTATATGAAATTAGCATTAGATTGATATGCTTTAAACTCGCTCCCTAAAAGACTTTTTATGCCTTTAAATTTGCAATATAACTCGTCTCTAAACCGTAGTATTTCCTTTATTACTTCCTGATATTTTTTTGCATTTGAAAGCAATATACATCCAAACTTTTGGGATACTGAATTAACATTATAGGGAGCCTTAACCTTTTTTAATATATCAGTAAGGTTAGCATTAGAAATAGCAAAACCCAGCCTTAATGAAGCAGCCGCAAAGGCTTTACTGAGAGTTCTTAAGACTATGGTATTTGGTAATTTATCTATCTCTTCTATAATACTTTGATTTGAAAAATCCATATATGCTTCATCAATAACCATCAAACAATCTACACTATTAACTAGTCTTATAATTTCAGACTTTTTAATCACTTCGCCTGTAGGGTTGCACGGATTAGAAAGTATAACTAAGTTAGGTTTTTCTACCTTTATGGTGTTTATAATATCGTCCACTTTAGGAGTAACTCCTATATCTGTTTTAAGCACCACATTTTTAGTCCTTCTTAAATCAGCATAAAATCTATACATAGAAAAATCTGGAGATAATGTAAGCACAGTATCGCCGTCTTTTAAAAACGCTTCAACTATTAAATTAATTAGCTCATCAGAACCGTTCCCAGCCACGACATTAGCTCTATCGACATTAAAACACTTTGCAAACTTTTCACATAATTCCACTGCAAAAGGATCGGGATACCTATTAAAATTAATTTCATCTAAGGCATCTTTAAATTGCTCTACTATTTCTTTTGGTATTTTGAAGTAAGATTCGTTAGCATCTACCCTTATGTTATATGAACCTTTAAGTGGCTCATATGGCTGCATGTCTAATAATCTTTTCTCAATTTTATAACTCACTTATATTCCCTCTTTACTTGTTTATTCTTACTCTAACCGCATTTGCGTGTGCTGTCAGCCCTTCTCGTGTTGCAAAATTGATAATATTATCTGCATCGCTTGAAAGCATTGACCTACTATACGAAGCGTATTGAATCTTTTTTATAAAACTATCTACTGATAGAGGAGAGAAAAACCTTGCTGAACCACCTGTTGGCAATACATGATTTGTTCCAGCTAAATAGTCACCAACAGCCTCTGGAGTATATTCCCCTAAAAATACTGACCCTGCATGATCAACTAGTTCTAATAGTTCCTCAGGTTTATTCGTCATCAACTCTAGATGTTCAGGTGCGATATAATTAGCAATCTTGACACATTCTTCAATGGTTTGACATATGATTATGCCACCACAATCCTTTAATGATGCTAACATTATATCTTTTCTTTCTAATTTTGCAGTTTGCTTNTCAAGTTCTTCTTTAACTTTATTTGCAAGTGTTTCCGAGTCTGTTAAAAGTATAGAAGATGCCAGTTTATCATGTTCTGCCTGAGATAATAAATCAGCAGCAACAAATTTAGGATTGGCATCTTTATCTGCAACGATTGTTATCTCTGACGGCCCTGCTATCATATCGATATCGCATTCACCAAATACCATTTTTTTAGCTGTAGCAACAAATATATTTCCAGGACCAACAATTTTATCTACCTTCGGGATAGTTTCTGTCCCATACGCTAATGCTCCAATTGCCTGTGCTCCTCCTACTGCATATAATGCATCTACANCCGCTACAAATGCAGCAGCTAAAACATCTTTATTTACTCCATCTTTTGTGGGAGGAGTTACAATAACTATCTCTTTAACACCAGCTATTTTAGCAGGAATAGCATTCATAAGCACCGAAGATGGGTATGCTGCAGTTCCCCCAGGAACATACAAACCTACACTACCTAATGGTCTTATTAATTGACCTAAGTTTCGCCCCGCTTCTTCATGTTTAATTGGGCTTTGTAGTTGTAAAGTATGAAATTCTGTAATACGACTAACCGCCTTTAAGAGTACTTCCTTAAACTTATCATCGAGTGAAGTAAACGCTTCTTGAAAATGTTTGTTTTCATATTTTTTAATCTCATCTGTTCCATCAAACTTTTTACCATATTTGGAAACAGCCTTATCCCCATTTTGTTTTACATCAGCAAGAATGTTTTTTACAACATCATCCACATTTGCACCTGGTGCTAAAGTCTTTTCACGAATGCTTTTCAAAAACTCAAACTCTCTTTTACCATCTGCTTTAATAACGCTAATCATAATAATATCACCTTTCTATGCAAGTATGTCTTTTACTCCNTCCCTTGTTATAATACTCATTACTAATTATATATTAATATCAAAAAATTGACCATAATACACAACTATCTTTAAACCACAGGATCTGTTAATTTAGCACAAAAATCAAATATTTCTGCCTTTTTTGTTTTTAAACTGACTGGATTCGATATTAATCTAGCAGAAATATCCGCTAAATACTCTGCAACGACCAAACCATTTTCTTTTAATGTCATTCCCGTTTCTACAATATCTACAATTCCATCGGCTAAATCAAGCAGCGGTGCTAGCTCTACGGAGCCTTCAATCTTAATGATATCTACTGGCATATTTTTATTTTCAAAAAACTGTTTTGTAACCTCTGGATATTTAGTGGCTATGGTCTTTATTCCGTAACCTGAATAAAAATTAACGCCAGCTATTGTAGCTAGTGCAAACTTACATTCTCCAAATGGTAATGCAGCAATTTCATTTACCGGTCTATTCATTTCCATTAAGGTGTCTTTACCTACTATGCCTACATCACTTATGCCCCGTTCTACATATGTAACTACGTCTGCAGCTTTAGCAAATACAAACCTATATTTATTGTCAATTTCTATTATTAATTTTCTTCCTTTGTCGATTAGTTCTGTACAATCTATACCTGAAGCTTCTAACAACTTAATTGTGCTTTTCTCTAATCTTCCCTTAGTTAATGCTATATTAATCATAATTATTAATCCTTATATTTCCCTTTCTTCAAGTTTATTATTTTCAACTATCACTATCTTCTTTGCTTTTATCGCTTTAGCCCATGTTATAGTTTCTTCTAAAGTGTCACAGATTGAACTAACAAAGCTATACCCTTTTTCTATGTACTGTTTTACCACTTCTAAACTCATGGGATTTACCATTTTATCTGAAGAATAAATAACAATCTTTGGCTTTTCAGTTTCTATCTTTTCTTTTTTAAGCACATCTATTGTTTCATTAATATTGAAAGCAAAACCTATGGCTGGAATATCCAGTGAGTAATCAGAATACAATGTGTCGTATCTGCCACCAGACATCACCTCCATACCCTTTCCTTTTACAAAACCCCTGAATACTAAGCCTGTATAATATTGAACATCTTGAACTACTGAAAAATCAAATATTATATTTTCTGCACATCCTGCGTTGTCTAAAGCTAAATACAACTCTTCAATTTCTTTGATGGCTAACAATGCTTCTTTGTCTTGCAACTCTTTTTTAGCCTCTAATAATATTTCTTTACCTCCAAACAATTTGCTCACTGTCTTTAAGACGGCACCGTCTTTGCCCATTTGATTTGCTAAACTTTCTATGTCAGGAAAGTTCTTGATAGCAAGTGCTTGCTTTGCTTCATTTTTAAGGTTGGAAAATGAGTTTAACACACTGGTNATNACTCCCATATGCCCTATTTCTAAATAAAAGTCAGAACCGAATAGTTCTTTCATGCATTTGATAGCCAATATTAAAATTTCTAAATCAGACCTAAATCCACTTGCACCAATTAGCTCTACGCCCATTTGTAAAATCTCATCAAACTTTTTGTTGAATCTTACATTCCTTTTGAAAACAGGCTGGCTATAAAAAAGCTTAATTGGAAGCACAAATTCTTTAAGTCGCGATGCAAATAGTCTTGCTATAGGTTTTGTTGAGTCCGGTCTCATTGTAATAAGTCTACCACTTCCATCTGTAAGAGTATAAAGTTCATTTTGAGACATCTTACCTATACCATCGGAAAACACATCATAAAATTCTAAACTTGTGGTCATTACCTCATCATAACCAAAGTCTTCAAATATCTTTCTAAGTGAATTTTCGGTTCCTCTTCTAATTTTACATTCTCTAAAAAGATAATCTCTTGTTCCTTCCGGAGTTACTTTATCATATTTTTTCATTTCTTCTCCTTTATCACACTAGCGCACTAAAGTAAAAAGATATTAACACACTAGTATATCTAAGTCAACAATATATACAACATATTTNAAATTTAATTTCTTTATTNATAATGGGATTATTCCATTTCATCACAAAAAAAGACTAATCCGTCCGAATCAGTCTCTTTTAATATTGAATTCCAACTAGTTCTAAATCAGATAACTTCTGTTTATCCTATCAGTTTTTCTAAACTCGTACAATATGTCTAATAAGTCCTTTGGCAAATAGCTTTCTGCTTTCTTTACGATTTGCTCATTNATTCCAGGGAATAAATAATATGCTTCGGCTATTGAGCCAGCAATTGCAGTAAGAGTATCAGCGTCTCCACCGACAGAAATCGCGTTTTGAATGCAATCTATAAAGTTTGTTGATTCTAAAAATGCAACGATAGCAACTGGCACTGTTCCTTGACAGCTTTCATCAAACTTATACTTCGGTCTGATTTGATCCAAAGTAAAATCAAGATTATATTTGAGTTTTTTCGTTACAAACTCCTTTATCTCGCCTTTGCTTGCCCCTTTCCTGCAAAGAAAAATAATAGTTGAAACAGCCACTGCTCCTCTAATCCCTTCTGGATGATTATGTGATACCGCAGTTACCTTTTTAGCTAAATCAACTGCCTGCTCTATGCTGTTTGCAAACCATCCAGCAGCACTCACTCTCATTGCAGCCCCATTACCATAACTATTATATGGTTTAGGATTTTCTTCATGTAGCCAAGTAATAAAATTTACACCATAATCTGATGGATATTTTCTGCCAAAATATTGCATCCAATAGATGGCTTTTTCTGACAAGTCCGAATAATCAGGTTTACTATCTAGTAAAGCCTTCGCAACAGCAATGGTCATAATTGTATCGTCTGTAAACCTAGTTCCTTCATCAAACCATTTAAAATCTTTGCTTTTGAAATTAGAATACTCGTACTTTGAACCCACAATATCGCCTATTATTGCTCCTATCATATAATCCCCCTCAGCACACTTATTTGACATAAAAAATAGCACTATAACAGTGCATTAAGTGACATCTACAAGCGTCTTTTGACTTAAACTTCTTGATTTATTATATATCGAAATGCTTATTTTGTCAATTATTCATAGCAGTCCTACCCGCCAGCCTCTTGTATAAAATAAAAAGACCCTGAAACCAAGGTCTTTTCAAATATGCTCAACACATTATGACATGTCGGCTCGGGCAACAATAATCTGACCCGCCAGATACAAGAACTTAACATTACATTTGTAATATACCAAAATCTATACCTAAATTGCAATTTCCTAAATTAATTTATGATTATTTATTCGTATTCTTAGGTTTATTTGGTTTATTAATTATGACATAAATCTTATTTTCACTAACACAAATTGTATTATTGATTAATTAATAGTGGCAACTATCACTGTTTCGGTATTGTTACATGCCTTTTATTTTAGTATAATTTATNAAACAAAGAAGAATTCGGAGGAGATAATGAANATTAGTAAAGAAATTAAAGACCAAGCTGTGGACTACTCAATGAAGTGTATTACCCATATTTGCGAGACCATTGGTCCAAGGGAATCAGGCATGCCAGCCGAGCTTGAGTGTCAAAAATATGTACAAAATGAATTAGAGAAAAACAATTGGGTTGATTCAACTGCAATCGAACCTTTCAAAATGGCAAGATATGGACTACTTTCTTTTGCCCCAGTCATAGGCTTTTTGATGGTAGTAGCCGCCCTTATTCAAGTTATAGCTCATGCCATAGGTGGTAACACCTTTTCTATAGTTGCAAATGTAATCTTTATTTTGTTTTCAGCGCTATCTCTTATAATTGCCTTTTTCCAGTTTTTACTTTATAAACAATTTTTAGACGTGTTTTTACCAAAACTAGAATCTCACAACCTAATTGCTAAAATTAATCCTACGGGAGAAATAAAGCGGCGTATTGTAATAAGTGGGCATGCAGATTCTGCCTATGAATTCACCTTTATGAGAATACATCAAACTCTTATGGTTGTAGTTATAGCAATCAATATAGTTTTCTTACTAATTGGCGTAGGAATATCCATATTTAACTTAATTGAAAGGCCAAACACTCCCCATCTTTGGGCCCTTATTTTATTTGCTATTATGGGTGCTTTTTTTGTTACTTTCTTCTTCCTGTTCAATTTTAAAGAAGTTGTTCCAGGAGCAAATGATAATCTAACAGGAGTTTTTTTAGCGGTATCAGTTGCTCGATGCATGAAAGAAGCAAACATACAATTAGAAAACACCGAGGTGCAAATTTTAATAACTGGTTCTGAAGAAGCAGGTCTTAGAGGTGCTAACGCATGGGCAAAAAAATACAAGCCAATTTATGATGCCGAAGGAGTAGAAACTGTGTTTGTTGCTTTCGATACAATGCATGATTATGACTGGATGACAATATATGAAAGAGAAATGAGTGGTATAACTAAAAACTCTGCACGTGCAATAAAACTTATTGATAGAGCGGCAGAAGAAATGGGAATCAAATTGCCCCATGGCACTGTTCCCGCAGGCGCTTCGGATGCAGCTGCTGTTTCTATGAATAAAATGCATGCTGTTGCTATTGCCGCACAAAACCCACATGGCACTAGATATTACCATAATAGAAGAGATAATCAACATGATTTAAAGCCTGAGACCTTTGCTTATGGCTTAGATATTGCACTAAAAACCATAGAGGTATTTGATAAAGAAGGACTTCCTGAAGCATAAGTTTGTGGAACTTAGTCACATTAACTGCCAGCTCAAGTATAAACCATATGTTTAGTCTTTACTTTACGCCTTAAGACCTTTAAACTAAAAGTATAAATTTTCTCAAAGAGTGAGATTAAATACATGATAAGGAGTGATAAAAATGGATAAGTATTTATGTGAAGTATGTGGCTATGTTTATGATGAAGCGGATGGAGATCCAGATAATGGCGTGGATGCAGGAACTGTTTGGGAAGATGTCCCTGAAGATTGGGTTTGCCCCATCTGCGGTGTAGGAAAAGAAGATTTTTCTAAAATGTAGTTATCTAAGAGGAGCTGGATGGCTCCTCTTTTTTATATAAATTCATACTAGTTACCGGAACTGTTTTAGTGTAAAATATAAATAGATGCATTAGCACCCCACTTTGATGTGGTTTTATCTTATCGGAGGTAAGTATGGCTAAACAAAAGACAAAAGAGTTAATTTCCGATCCAATTGAAGCCCAAAGAGTAAAAACATTTAATAGGAACAAGTGGTTTTTCTCCTTAGGAGGAATAGGCAGAGATATGTCTTACCAATTAGTTTCCGCATTTTTNCTCACCTATGTTCANTTTGGAGTTTCGCTAGAACTAGCACAATTTACAACACTTAGTCTCATNATAGGTGTGGGTGGCAGAATCTGGGATGCCATTAATGACCCGCTTATGGGTGCAATCATTGATGGCTCACATCTTAAATGGGGTAAATTTAAACCATGGATATTAATTGGCGCTATCAGTTGTGGCGCTATCATCCTACTCATGTTTAATTTGCGAGTATGGACAGGATGGGATTTTGTTATTTTCATGGTTGTTGTATACCTACTATGGGAAACTACGTTTACAATGAATGATATTGGCTATTGGGCAATGCTTCCTTCCCTATCTTCGAAAGAAAAAGAGCGAAATCAAGTAACAATGCTAACCGTTGTTTTTGCAGGGCTTGGAGCGTTTATCGGTCAAGGATTAGTAATTTTCTTCACGCCAGGTAATGTTGTAAAAGGATATTCTATCATTTCTGCTGTTATAGTAGCTGCCTTTATCGGCTGTCAGCTATTTACAGTTTTAGGCGTAAAAGAAACTCCTAGAGAAGAAACTGAAAAAGAAGCTAAAATCTCGCTTCGTAAGATGTTAAAGACCATTAAAAACAACGACCAATTGCTCTGGATGACCCTATCACTTATGCTATATAGCACTGGTTCTGGTCTCTTGGTAGCGCTTGCTTATAACTTATATTACTTAGAAGTTGGATATGATAATAAAGCCTTTTACTTTATAATTATTTTTGGTATTTGTAGCATTGTTGCAAACGCTGTTTATCCTAAACTTGCAGAAAGACTTGGACGTAAAAAACTGCAATTAATTAGCGCATTAGTTGCAATCATTGGATATGCTGGACTTGGATTAATTGGATGGTTCCCAAACATCCTGCCCTTCACAATAGTAACCATGAGCTTATTTGGACTACTTGTCTTTTTAGGGCAAACACTTTTCTACATGGCAACCATAATTAATATGACTAACTGTGTGGAATACAATGCGTATAAGCAAGGGGAACGAAATGAAGCTGTGGTATCTACACTTAGACCTTTTGTTGCTAAATTTTCATCTGCAATGATTTATGGCATTGTGACCCTTGTTTTAGCAGTGTCTGGCGTTTTTGTTTTAAGCCAAAACATCTCTCACATGGAATCACAAAAAAGTTTCCTGGCAGGAATGGATACTGCTACCGAACAAACTACATACATACAAAATGTTAATGGATATATAGCGACATACAACGCAAGTGCTGATAAAGAAGCTGTTGTTACCCAGTTAGAAGCACAAATTGTAAATGATGATATGTCTAAATATCAGGTTAAAGCGGATCAGATTAAAGCTCTTGGGGATTGTGTGATTTATAGAACAACAATCATCGATGAAAAAGCAGGAGAACCAGAAAAACTAGGTTTCTTAAAAGACATAACCGCAGAACAACTTAAAACTGATGTAGGGAACACAAAATACGTTTACACAATGGAGATATATAAGGAAGGTTCCTTCAATGCAGCTAATGTCAACTTCAAAGATCAAGGCTCTATTGGCATGCGCCTATGGCTAAGGGTTGCTGTTTGTGGACTGCCTATACTATTAATTGCCCTAGCCCTACTCGTCCAAAACAGAAAGTTCAAAATAGATGAAAAGTATTATCAACATATGCTTAAAGTTCTAGAGGATAGAGATCCTGACCTTAGTTACCTAGACATAGAACTACCAAGCGATGATGAAGATGAATACGATTATGATTCAAGGTACTTTTATTAGCCTGTAGTATTTAAATTAAAAGACGTTGAGAAGCAGGTGCAAAAACCTGCTTCTCTTTTTTACCCCTTGCCCATANTAAAAAACCATCTCTCCTAAACCATATAGAATTATTGACATATGCCAGAAATAGTGTATAATGGAATTAATGGCATATGCCAGAAATAATGTAAAAGGAGGTATTTATTATGCCAAGAATGGATGGAACTGGCCCAATGGGCACTGGTAAAATGATGGGAAGAGGCCTTGGTCCCTGCAATAATGGCGAGGCNTTTGTAGGAAGAGGCGTAAACTGCCGTAGCGGTAGAAGACGCTGCTTAGGACAAGGACTAGGCAGAGGACTTGCTTTAAACAGAAGTTCTAATAAAACTCAAAANGATTTACTACAGGACGAAAAGAACTTGTTACAAAACCGCATAAACGTAATTGATAAACAATTAAAAGATCTATAAAAAGTTAGGAGTTAGTTTGTATGGCTAGACCAATGAAAAGAAGAAGGATCTGTGGCCTTCCTGTAAACAAAAGATTCGGGCCTCTCGATGCTGGTTTTAATACTGATAACTGCATAAATATGCAACTTGATGAGTATGAAACTATACGCCTTATTGATTTAGAGGGACTTAACCAAGAAGAATGTGCAAAACAAATGAGTGTTGCACGCAGTACCGTACAGGCTATATACATTTCTGCACGTAAAAAACTAGCCGAATCTTTAGTAAACGGTAATGTTTTGTTAATTGAAGGCGGTGAATATCGCCTATGTGATGGAACCGGCGAAGGTGCTAACTGCGGGCGCGGTGGTTGCCATAGACAAGGCGGAGGAAGGCATAGAAACTGGCAATAATTTCTACTGCCCTATTTATACTAATACGAATAAAAACATAAAAAATATTACTAACCATATCTACTGGTTAAATTCAAACGACATTATTAATAGGAGGAAATATTATGAAAATAGCAATTCCAGTCATTAACAAAGATTTAAATTCAAATATAGATGCATCTTTTGGACGCACTAATTACTTTTTGTTTTATAACACAGAAACAAAAGAAAGTGTTTTCGTTGAAAATACTGCAAAAGATAGTACTGGCGGTGCGGGTATAAAAGCTGCCCAAACTATAGTAGATAACGGCGCTGACACGATAATCGCTACACGATTAGGTCAAAATGCTGCTTATGTTTTACAAAATGCAAAGATTAAAATCTACAAAGCTATCAATGGTTCCGTCAATGATAATATTGATGCACTTGAAAAAGACAAGCTTGATACTCTAGATAATTTTCACAAAGGATTTCACGGTAGAGGAAAATAAGCACATATGAAAATTGCCGTTTTAAGTGGTAAAGGAGGCACAGGGAAAACTCTTGTATCAGTAAACTTAGCGTCTGTAGCTAGGTCCGCTACTTACATAGATTGTGATGTAGAAGAGCCTAATGGCCATTTGTTTTTTAAGCCTACTATACTGTCTGAAGAGAATGTTTTTGTAAAGATTCCAAAACTTGATCCCAGTCTATGCACTGGGTGTCGAAAATGCATTGATTTTTGCAAATTTAATGCCCTTGCATACGTCAATAACAAACCACTAGTTTTTGACGAGGTTTGTCATTCTTGTGGAGGGTGTGTGTTGGTTTGCCCAGAACAAGCCTTTAGCGAAACCGACAAGCTTATTGGTAAAGTAAAGATAGGCAAGTCCAAAAAAGTAGATGTTTATACTGGAATATTAAACATCGGAGAAGCTACGGGGATTCCTATCATCAACAATTTATTAGCGAATAAAGAAACAACTNTAGAAAAACCAGTTGTTATTGACTGNCCACCAGGTAGTGCATGCATTGTTATGGAAAGCATCAAAGATGCTGATTATTGCGTTCTGGTTGCCGAGCCTACATTGTTTGGTGTACATAACCTAAATATGGTATATGAACTCGTTACATTATTTAAAAAACCATTTGGTGTGGTATTAAATAAGTGCTTAGATGACGAAAATCCCTCTAANCTATTTTGCCTAGAAAAAAACATTAAGATTTTAGCCGAAATACCTTTCGACCCTGAACTTGGAAAANTAAACTCCGAAGCGAAAATTGTGGCTGAGAAAAGCAATAAGTATCATGACCTTTTCTCTTCTNTACTAAATACAATTACAAAAGAGGTGTTATATGAAACAACTACTAATTCTTAGTGGAAAAGGAGGTACAGGCAAAACCACAATAGCAAGCGCATTCATCAAGCTTGGGACTGTAAAAACCTATGCTGACTGCGACGTCGATGCCCCTAACTTACACCTTATAACCAAATGGGAAACATCTCCGCAAAAAGAAGATTACTACGGGCTTGATAAAGCATATATTAACGAAGATTTATGTATTAAGTGTAATCAATGTGTTTTAAACTGTCGTTTTAACGCTATTGAAACTAACGAATCTTACAAAGTAAATCCTTTTTCTTGTGAAGGATGTAGCGTTTGTGAGCATGTTTGCCCTACTGGAGCTATAACCATGGTTCCTTCTGTAGATGGGGAAATGACGCTTTACTCTCGTGATGACGAAGTTTTCTCGACCGCTGAGCTTAATATGGGAAGTGGAACGTCTGGGCTACTCGTTACAGAAGTAAAAAAGAGAATGCACTCAGCTTCAAAAGACGTGGATTTAGCAATTATAGACGGGTCTCCTGGTATTGGCTGCCCTGTCATTGCTTCTTTAAATGGTGTCGATATGGTTTTAATTGTTGCAGAACCTTCGATTTCCGGAATTAACGATATGGANAGAATTATTCTAACTGCCAGGCANTTTGATATCAAGGTAGCAGTATGTATTAATAAGTATGATATTAATCTNGAAAACTCTCAGAAAATCGNAACCTTTTGCAAAAACGAAAACTTGCCGTTTGTAGGCAAAATACCATATGACTCAAGCGCAGTAAAGGCTATAAATAATGGACAAACAATTGTAGACATTGATTGTATATCCGGAAGCGCCGTTAAGACAGTTTATGAAAAAACCATAAATTTATTATTAAACTAAAAAAAGCAATTACCCATTAANGGAGTAGTTGCTTTTTCTTCTTAATTATTCTCTACTATTAAAATAATTTTTATTCTCACTTTACCCGAACGTACTTATTTTCTTTTGCATANTCTCGCTTAGTCCCTGTATTTCAAACTCAACAGCACCGCTTGTATGGGCATGTCTACATTTAGCTATTCTATCACTTGCTGTTGCATCAAGTTCTTTAGCTTCTGATAAGTCTATAGTAATTTGTTTTATATGTGGCATTACTGATGAGGGTGAAATATATTTAATTAACTTATCAATATTAAACACATATAAAGGCCCAGACACTTTAACAACCATTTTATCATGATCTACTTCTTTATTAACATTTAACTTTAATTTGTAATTAGGTATATTCAATAAAGCAACTACAACCATTCCTCCTAAAACTCCCCAAACTAAATCTTTGTATATAGTGAGAGCGCATGTGGCTAGTAATATAATTGCTTCCTTATACGAATACTTAAGTACTTTGAAAAACAAAGGAAAATTACACATTCTTATTGCAACAGAAATTAAAATGGCTGCAAATACAGTTAGTGGAATAAACTTTATAACGTCCATTAAGGTTAAATATAGGATTAAAATAAATAGAGCGTGTATCATGCCAGAGATGGATGATTTTGCGCCCGCGTTAATATTGGCAGAAGTTCTTGCAAGTGCGGCTGTTGCAGGTAGCCCACCAAGACATACTGACGCAATATTTGCAACACCTTGCCCCAATAGTTCTTGATTTGGATTATGCTTAGTCCTTGTCATACTATCAGCAACTGTTGCAGATAGTAGGCTCTCCATTGCGCCCAGCATAGCTATAACCAAAGAGGGAACAATTAGCTTACCAAAATTAAGTTCTCCAAATCCGGCAAATGATATAGGATAAAACTCTGCTTTGATTGTACCGTATTTGCTGCCAATAGTTTGAACAATTTCTTGATTACCAGTTGTCTTTTCTATAATTAGGTTTATCCCTGTACAAACTATTATTGCTATTATCGCAGCTGGAATTTTTCTATTTATCTTGTTTAAAACTAATATTATAATTAGAGCAAAAATCCCAATTAAAAAAGTTACATAATTAAACTCGCGGATGTTTTGACCGTATGATATTAGTTTGGGGATAAGTTCAGCCCCACTAGCAGAATCTAAACCAAACAAGTCTTTTAACTGCCCTACAAATATCGTTATTCCTACGCAGGTTGTAAACCCTACAACTATAGAATGAGGAATATAGTTTATTATCTTTCCTGTTCTTGTAATGCCTAGAATTATCATCCATATGCCTGCAAAAATTGTAGCAACTTGTAATCCTAATAAACCAATAGCGGGGTCTGATAAATAACCAAAAACAATTGCCACAAAAACTGGTGTCGGACCACCAATTTGGAATCTGCCACCACCTAAAAAAGAAATCAGGAATCCAGCTACAATTGCTGTGATTATACCTATTTGCACGCCATTAGTAGATATGTGTTCTGGCATGCTTTGTATACCTACAGCAATAGACAAAGGTAGTGCTATAATGGCTACCAAAAGTCCAGCCATTATATC
>JGI24710J26742_10000652_pt1 | contig 32334 bp, 26 predicted proteins | sample BioPla2DNA2_FD_26742 | JGI IMG/M metagenome (IMG submission 26742)
TTCAGTAAGCAAAAGCTTACGGCTTAGCATTAGCTTATTTACATCTTCTTCAGATAATACTAAGCCGAGTTCAGAAGTATTATTGTTACATTCAAGTATTTTTGCCATTTCCTGCTTCTGTTGCTGGGCCTGCATTAATTCAAAGAAATTACTCTCCATAGATACCTCCTATATAATATTAGCTAGACAATTGTTAGAGGACGCATTTTTTAGCTCAGCTGTAATATTAGCTATCTCATTAGACAGATAATCATACATACCCTCATCCCCTGAATATATTTTATTAATTAACCTTCGCAAATTTAGGTACATGATTTCATCAAGCTTCACCGCACTTAGATTATTTAAAATGCCTGATAGCTTCTTATAATCATCTTGATCCAACTTTGTCTTATCTACCCTTAGCCCTAAAAGCATATTGACCAATACTTTCTTAAGCACAATCGCAGTTATATTAATTAGTAATTCTTCAAAGTCCGAATGATAATGTTGTAAAATTTCTATTATATATTCTTCAGGAAACATTAATAAGAATTTCTGCTCCTTCTCTATACAAGTTAGATAAGGATAAATAAAATCAATCCCATTTAGTCCATAAACATTCTTTAAAACAGGATAATCAGCCAGAATTATATGATCCATAGGGTTTAATCTGGGATCATACCATTTGAAGAATTCTGGTATCCCTTTGAGTACAGTATCATGATAAGCCCTATTTCTATAATCATTAAAATCTAGTATAATCCTATTATATAATTCATTAGCCTTTTTAATCTTGTCAACAACCAATCTATATCCAGTATCATAGGCTTCTCTGGCTGTTATTTTCTTATTATGATTAGAGATAATAAGATCAGTCAGTGTTTCATCACTTATCATTTCATTTTCATGGATACAATACAAAACCGCATCCATTAGTTGCTGTGCCCTTTCATAGGTTATGGAAGTACTTTCTTTGCTTGTGTATATTTCACTTAATTCTTTCACCAATATAAGTAGCTCATCTAACTCATATTTCAAACAAGATACCCCCTTTTCTAAATTATCTACTCATTTTAAGACCATGGCTACTTTTTTACAAGACTTGAAAAATTAAGGAATTTGTGCTATTATAGAATCAGAAAATGAAATCTAAAAGAGAATTTCGCTTGCGAAACTCTCTAAGCTAGCTATGCAAGCTTTTGCCGAAACGCGGCCAGCTTTGCTGGCAATATACAAAGCGCGTGAGTGCGCATTACGGAGCGTATTTTTATATAATAGGACCTATTGTCCTATTATATTAAGAATAGGGACATTCCTTCATGGAATGTCCCTATTCTTAAATTTTCTAGAAATATTTTTTGCTTCCCCAGAGATTACCCTTCTTTAGATCGATATACTCATTGTATGCTCGCTCCAAGATTTGCTTTTCATTGGCAAACTTCAAAAGATGATAAGCCTCGTGAAACTTATAATACCCTGAGTCCATAAAATACTCTTCCCGTTGTGGTTTGCTATAATAGCTATCAGACATCATTAAATACCAATGAACATCCTTTAATACTGTATTGTGCGGGGTGCTAAAGGAATACTGACTTTTACCGACATATTTTATGATAGAAGCATTTGTTCCAGCTTCCTCTCTTACTTCTCGGATTGCAGTCTCCTTATACTCTTCTCCGTCCTCAACTGTTCCTTTGGGTAGCACCCACCCTTCGTATTTGTTTTTGTAATTCTTATACAGTAATAGAATCTTTCCTCTGAATATAACTACACCACCACAGCTCGTTGCCTCAATCATCGCAATTCCTCCTGCTTCTTGGTGTGTCACCTTTGACTATCCTTAAGTATACATCAATATGACGAATATATCAACTTATTTTTATGAATTTGTCACAAATAGGATAGCTGATATCTTCAATCTACTGGATGTTTTACCATTCACGCTTTTTCACACCTTTTAAAACAGTTATCAAATTTCATTCTCACTAATTAAAATATGCATTAAACATCTTCTCTGCGATAGGTAAAGCATACTCACTGCCTGAACCTTTATTCTCTACAATAATGCTAATAGCAATCCTCGGATTATTTGCAGGTGCATAACCTATGAACCAGCTATGGGGCTTCTTCCCTTCCTGCTCGGCGGTTCCAGTCTTTCCAGCCACCTTAACATCAAGCTTATTTAATCTGGATGCTGTTCCATCTGTAACAACACTACGCATAAGACTTTTTAGATAATCGGCCTCCTCGGCTGTCATAAGCCTTGCCACTTCCTCTGGTATATAACCTTTTAGTAGTCTACCACCAGCACTTTCTATTCTATCTATTACATAGGGCTTCATCATAATGCCACCATTTGCTACTGTGGCGGCCAGCATAGCATTATGAAGGGGGCTAATCAAAGTCCTTCCTTGCCCTATAGCTGTCTGCATAGATTCTTTTACACCAGATTCACCCGTCTTTAGTAGAAAACTACTGGGATTATTGGAAATCCTGGCCGGTAGTGGTTTGTTAAAGAATAAACTCTCACTTAGTTGACGAAAGTCATCAATAGCCAGTTCCTTACCAATAGTTGAAAATGACGTATTACAGGATTTTGAAAATGCTTCTTTTAGGTCAAGATTTCCATGGACCTTATTATTGCTGCAACTTATAGTCATACCCTCGTAGTCAGTAGTTCCCTTACATTTATAATTATAATCAAGATAATCTGGATTAGCCCTCATATAGGCAAGAGCAGTAACAAGCTTAAAGGTGGAACCCGGAGGATATAAGCCCTGGGATGCTCTATTAAGCAAAGGAGATTCATTGTCAGAATCCTCAGAAATACTTTCCCAATTCTGATCAATATTATTGGGATCATAAGAGGGCTTTGAAATCATGGCTAGTATTTTTCCTGTCCTAGGGTCTATTGCTACAACTGCTCCCCTATTTTCTCCTAACGCATCATAAGCCACCTTACTCAGCTTATGGTCTAAGGTGGATATAACATTATTTCCTGGATTCTTAACTCCAACAAGATCATTATACATTGCTTCAGCTGAGTTGCTGTAGGATGTAAGCAATGTAATATTCTCCATTTCTTCGATTCCCGCCCTACCTCGCATAACCCTTCCTACAACATGGGCATACATATCACCATAGGGGTAGCTTCGAATTTCATTTCCATCTTCATCTGTGATGGTTTCTGCTAGTATCTCACCGTCAGATGACATAATATTTCCACGGATTATTCTTTTTGCCAATACATCATGCCTAAGATTGTAGGTGGAGTTAATCACATCATCACTCTTTGCCAATAAGAAAAATGTAAAATAGCCCATCATTAGAACAAAGAGTCCCACGAAGATATATACTATAGATAGTATAGTCTTTCTTCCTGTATCCTTACTCACTGATGGTTCTTGATTCAATGCGGATTTATCTTTCAATCCTATATGCTTGTTTTTTTCGCCTTTATTCTTCATGGATATCATCAGCTATATTAGCATCTGCCTTTCTAATATTTAGACTATTATCACCATTAATAATTCCTTCTATAACCATAAACATCATAATAACAGCTACTATGGAGCTTCCTCCAGAGCTGATAAATGGTAAAGTAACCCCAGTAGAAGGAATAAACTTTATGACTCCCCCTATGGATAAAAAGACCTGAAAACCAAACATTACTCCAAAGCCCAGGGACAATAAGCGGAAGAAGCTATCTCTTGTCTTAAGGGATACATTTATAATATGCAAAAAGCAGTTAAGACATAGCAATATAAGGCACAGGGCAAATAAGCCTCCAAACTCCTCAGATATAGCTGAGAAGATAAAGTCACTGTCAACCACAGGGATAGTGGTTGGCAGGCCCTGATAAAGACCCATTCCGAACCAGCCTCCTGTACCTATAGCAAAAAGGGACTGGGATATCTGATAGCCCTCCTTATCAATATATACAAAGGGATTTCTCCATGCCATGACCCTTACCTTTACATGGTCAAAGAGCTTATATGCTACCCAGGATGCTACACTTCCCCCAGCTAGACCTGAGAGTAGGTATAGGTGCTTTCCTGTGGCGCTATATAGCATAAAGATATAGGTGACAAAGAATATCAATGCTCCTCCCAAATCCCTTTGAAAAACCACAGCCAACACCGTCCCTGCTGCCATCGCCGTCACAGCACAGACCCGCTTAAAATCAGTTTTCTCCGAATATAGACAGGCTATGCAAAATACAAATAGCAGCTTCACAAATTCAGTTGGCTGGATAGTAAATAAGCCAAACACAGTTAACCAGCTTGTAGCACCGTAATTTTCTGTACCGACTAGTAGTACCAATACCAAGAATGCAAGTCCCACTATTCCATATATCCATCCATATTTTCTTATAGAACTAAACCTCTGTACAAATAAAGGCACTAAGAGGCCAAGTCCTAAAGCAACCCCACTAATAATAAATTGACGAACCGCTTTATCGAAGGATAGCCTGGTAAGCACTATATAGCCTATAGACAAAAGCATAAGCATATTTCTTATAAGCAGTCCCGATATGGTTGGATATATAATTTTATAGAAACCAAGGACAAGAATAAAAAGCACGACCTGCCCACCGTATAGCAGTAACAACTTCTCACTTTGTAGCTGTATATACATAGTAAAATAGCCAGTAAAATGAAAGAGAAAAAGGAAGATAGTCATCTGCCTAAAGGTTTTCTTAAGGGCATTATCATTCTTCTTAGCTGACGCCTTAAAAGCATGGTAGGTATAGGCTCCCATCATGATAAGCATAAGATATTTAGTTATTTCTATTACTATCCGCATTCCTTCACCTGCTTAATATTTGCTATTATAACTCTTGTCTACCAGCTCCTAGCAACCTAGTCTACGCCCCGCTTAAAATGACCTGTTGTAATATTATCATATGCCAAATGGGCTTTCCTATCATGGGCAAACACCTGGCAATAAGCATCTAATACTGCCTTTGCTTCATCATATGCTTCCTGGGTAAGATCCAGTCTTATGCCCTTTGGTCTTAGTTCTTTAACCTTATCAGCTTGGCCAAGTAAGGATAGACGCTGCCCATTGTAGATGATATTGTAACAGCTGCTACAGTGGGTCTTAACATAGAATTTCTTATTGATTCTATCCAGCAGATAATCCATTCTATTTTCTCCTGCACTACACTTATTACAGCTGTCTGTGGTGGAGTGTAAGCATTGAACAGATACCATAACCGGAAGATATCCATAAACCATAAGCTCACAATCCTGTAAACCCAAAGATTTTAGCTCATTCTCGTTGAGCTCAATGGGTGCAGTAAACTGATTTATACCCTTCTCAGTCCAGAATTGCTTAGCTTCCTTGTTAAATATATACATATTATGATTTAATATTAGCTCCTTTTGCTTCTTGTTACTCTCAAAGATACTTAGTAGAAGTTTAGCCTCTTCAAAATTCTTAATAATGAAACCATTTACCTCATCGTAATTTATTAGCCTAGCTATATCCTTACTAAGCCTTTCATAAGCAGTGAGTCTACAGATATGGGGTAAAAGTATATAAAAGGCTTTATCAGAAGCATATGTTAGTTCTGCCATCTCTATAATTTGCTCTAGGGTAAAATCCTCATAATCTGCATATATTGAGCTAATCTCAGCATAGGATACAGCTAGCGTAAACTGTTCCTTAGTTGTGACAGCTACATTTATAGTAGGCCTGTCGATAGACCTCCTGCTTTGATTATCAATGCTAACACTTTCACTAGTTGGGCTTCTATGATATGAGCAAATTATTGCCTTAGTTAGCATGGCAATAGCTTCCCTTCTTATCTCATTTAACCATGCTACAGGGACAAAGATATTACTCTCTGCTTCAACTATAAGCTCACTAAAGGCAAATAAGGTGTCTCCAAGCTTATCAATAGATGCCACTAGCTTCTCCTTTGTCATAGGCTGTTTTATGGCAGCTTCTACAATATTATGATATGCTGTCACAGTTTGATTATTATAGCTAAGTGTAAGCTGCAGTCTTTCACCCGTCTTAGCATACAAAAAGCCTTTAATATCATGCTTCCTATCCTTGTTAATATATTTATCTCCTATATTTTTAAGTAAGGCATTATTCCTTGTCCTATATACCTTGTCTCCAACTTTGATATCTAATGAAACTGCCTGATCCTTATGATTATTATTCTTATTTTTATAGGCAATCATACCCACTCTGGTCCTAAGAATACCACCGCTAGGTGTATTATCCTTAACTGTGAATTCATATATAGGCTTATGCTCTTTATTCCTGATTTCAAGAATATCCTGAGCATTGACATCTTCACTAAGAAGTATTTGAACATTNCCTTTCATAGATGNGCTAATTTCACCCACTGGTACACCGCTGTGATTTGGCCTTATTGTAGACATCATGACCTTTCCATTGTAGCTTTTACCATAGCCCTGTGAAAAACCTCCTCGGTTATAAAGGTCCATTAGGTCCAGCATATCCTTTTTATAATCATCTTGTTCCAGGTAGCCAAGGAAGGCCTCCTTACCTTCAGATAGGTATAAATCAACATATTTCCTATACATTGATGTGACACCAGCGGCATATTCGGGGCTCTTCATCCTACCTTCAATCTTAAAGGAAGTCACACCCACTTCAATTAAATCCGGTATAAAGGCTAGAGTATTTATATCCTTTGGACTTAGCAAATAAGGTTTGTCCTTGGATGATATCAGTTTACCCTCTGAAAAAAACTGATAGGGCATCCTACAAGGTTGCGCGCATCTTCCTCTGTTGCCGGACCTTCCCCCGATCATACTGCTCATAAGACATTGNCCCGAATAGCAATAGCAAAGGGCCCCATGTACAAANGTNTCAATCTCCATATCACAATTATTGCTTATATTTTTTATTTCCTTAAAAGACAGCTCCCTGGCAGTAACCAGTCTGGTAACTCCCATATCCTTTAGTAAATTCGCCCCCTCTGCCATGGTAATGGTGGTCTGTGTACTAGCGTGGATAGGAAGCTCGGGAAAATGCCTGTGAATAAAATGCATAACCCCCACATCCTGTACGATTACTGCATCTAATCCAGCAAGATAATATTTCTCCAAATAATCATAAAGCAGGCTCTGTCTCTCCTCCTCCTTCACCAGAGTATTAACAGTCAGATAGAGCCTTTTATTTCTAAGATGAGCCTCCTCAATTGCCCTTATGAGTGCGTCCTCATCAGGATTATCCGCATAGGCCCTCGCACCAAATCTACTTCCTCCCATATATACTGCATCACAACCAGCATTCATGGCTGCTCTCATACTTTCATACGAACCGGCCGGAGCCAGTATCTCAATCTTCCTCTTCATATCTACCTCTTTCTATCTGTACCGGGTACGGTACCCGGTACGGTACCTGGTACCAAAAAAGCTGTCCGCAGGATACGGCTTACACTTCCTGTAAGGTATGTATCACTTTCTTGGACAGCTATAGCAATCTGTATTATCGTTTTCTTTCCACTTCCTGTAATTCTGTTTCAAGGCGGACTATCTTCTTCTGATACTCGTTCATCTCATTTTTCAGTGTCTCGATTTCCTTCTCGGCTGAATGAAGCTTTGTTGATGTCGCAATTAGCTCATGCTTAAGGTCAAATATTTCATTGCTCTTTTGGTTGTTCTCTTCCTCTATCTCTTTTACCTTTTCCTTAGCCTTATGGTAATCATCCGCTATATTGATCTGGATTAGGATGTTTCTTAAGTCAGAATCCAAGAATTTGTATGCATCCCTGCTTCGGAACTCATTATGCTTGCTGTTGATATATGAAGCTACCCTTTGTAAGTATTCCTCACTCTCATATCCACTTAACGTATATCTTTTGTTATTGATGATAACCTCAATATCGTTAAACTTATTCATTGCATTTGCCCCCTATAATCTTTTGGAAATCAGGATGATGATGCTTTAACTAATAAATGAACTTGGACTAATCATCGATAAGCAGATTATATCCTATTTTACTGTTTTATACAAGCAGTAGATTATTCTGTTACCTTGGAAATACCCATATGTTTGTATGCTAAATCTGATGCCACTCTACCCCTTGCTGTTCTTAAAACTAGTCCATTTTGAACTAGATAAGGCTCATAAACCTCTTCGATGGTACCTACATCCTCTCCTATGGTAGCTGCAATAGCATCTACACCCACTGGTCTTCCACCGAATTTCTCTATCATTGTTAGTAGGATCTCTCTATCTATTTGATCTAATCCCAGCCTGTCCACCTCAAGAAGATCAAGGGCGAAGCCTGCAACCTCCTTGGTTATCTTGCCGTCATACTTTACTTGAGCGAAATCTCTTACCCGCTTCAATAGGCGGTTAGCTAGTCTTGGGGTTCCTCTGGAACGGCGGGCCAGCTCCTCTGCCCCTTCCTCATCTATCTCCACTCCTAATACCCTAGCTGATCTAATTATTATCTGCTTAAGCTCAGCTACCGAATAAAACTCCAAACGATTTACAACCCCAAATCTGTCTCTTAGGGGAGGCGTTAGCATCCCTGCTCTAGTAGTTGCTCCTATTAGTGTAAACTTTGGTAGCTCCAAGCGTATGGATTTTGCTGTTGCCCCCTTACCAATGACTATATCTATAACATAATCCTCCATGGCTGGGTATAAAAGCTCCTCAACCTGATGATTTAGCCTGTGGATTTCATCCACAAATAGCACATCACCCTCCTGAAGATTATTAAGGATTGCCGCCATTTCTCCCGGCTTTTCTATAACCGGTCCTGATGTTATCTTAATACCAACGCCCATCTCATTGGCTATAATTCCTGCTAAGGTGGTTTTACCTAAGCCTGGAGGGCCAAAGAAGAGGACATGATCTAAGGCTTCCTCTCTTTGCTTTGCCGCCTCTATATATATCTTAAGATTTTCCTTTACCTTCGCTTGACCTATGTAATCTATAAGCATCTGAGGCCGAAGGGTATTCTCAATCCTTCTGTCCTCTTCCATAAGTTCTGTTGATATCATTCGCTTAGCCATGTGCATCTCCTTATTTTCAATAAAACAAAGCTCTTACTATAGTCTCTTCAAACAGAGCTTTAAAATCTCCTCAGTATCCATATCTTCTGTAATTTCTATCTGGCTTATAATCTTATATGCATCTGAAGAGGAATATCCCAATGCCAAAAGCGCTTGAATAGCTTCCTCTCTTTTACCATATAGGCTCTGGGAATTAAGTTTTTCAGATTGATTCATAAGCTTTTGTTCAAATGCAGATTCTAGTTTAAATTTATCCTTCAGCTCAAGTATAATTTTACTGGCAGTCTTAGGACCAATTCCCGGGGCCTTAGTTATGGCCTTGGTATCCTCAGCAAGAACTGCAAATCGAATTTCATCCGCTGTAATACCAGATAGCATACCTAGGGCTCCCTTAGGCCCAATCCCATTGACTGTAATCAATAGCTTGAACATCTCCAAATCATCCTTGGACAAAAATCCGTAAAGGCTAAGTGCATCTTCCTTTACATGCAAATATGTATATAGCTTTATAGTGCTTTTTCTTGGAGGTAGGTCCAATATAGCTGATGTCGGTAGATTTATCTCATAACCTATATTGCCAGTCTCCAATACTATATAATTTTCTTTGATTTCTGCCAGCTCACCCTTTATAAATCCAATCATTTTATCGCCTCTTACTTTCTTGTTAAGCTTATTCAAAATCGTCATCAATACGTTCAAAGCGGCCCCTGGATATATTAAGCCTACCTTCCTTCAGGTAATTTAGAACCTGATAGGCGGTAATCCCCAGGGCATCAGATATCTGCAGAGCATTACTATTTGGATATTCCTTAAGATAGGCTTCTATCTCATCAAAAAAATCCTCATCCTTTTTTCTACAGTCACTGCAGGTGTATGCCTTAAACCGTGATCGAAATTGCTTATGACAGTGCTTACATAGATTAGTATACATTATAGTTTCCTCCAACTACATTAGTTAAGATTCAAATACTCTTGGACCTACTAACGAGTCAATCTCCTGCCTTTTTACATCCATTTCTACATCAAGGTTGAAAATAAATTCAAAATCTTTTCATAAATCTTTATATAAAGAGGACGGTTTTCCCATTCCTCAAGAGTTACCTCATGGCATTCTTCCATGGTTTTAAGTAGGTCTTCCTTAATTGTCTTTATAACATCATGGTGACATATCCATACACCACATTCATAATGCAGATGGAAGCTACGATAATCCATATTCATGGTCCCGACAATAGCTGAGTCCTCATTTAGCATTGTCTTTGCATGAATGAAACCAGGCTTATATTCAAATATTCTAACCCCTGCAGCAAGAAGTCTACCATAGTTATAATTTGTAAGCACCTTGACATTCTTCTTGTCTGGAATATAGGGGGTTATAATTCGCACATCCACCCCACCTGCTGCAGCTGTTGCTAATGCATCCCGCATTCCATCTTCAATTATAAGATAGGGTGTAGTAATGTACAATACCCTCTTAGCATAATATATCATCTGCTTATAGAAATCTTCCATCGGATTCCTTGGATTATTGGCTGGCCCATCAGATATAACCTGACAAAATACATCGTTTTTGGGAAATGCTTTTGTAGGTTTAAAATACTCATAATCCACAGGACGAGATGCCTCTGATGCCTCCCACATCTGCAAAAATGTTACCGTAAGCCCCCATACCGCATCTCCGGTAAGCCTAATAGCATTATCCTTCCATACTCCAAAGCGGGGTACTAAATTAACATATTCATCAGCTAGATTCATGCCCCCTGTAAAACCAACATTGCCATCTACCACCACTATTTTTTGGTGGGTACGATAATTCATATATAGTTTATCTGTATAACGGTGTATCGGATTAAACACCCTTACTTCAAAGCCTTCATTTTCTAAATCCCTTTTAAATGTCCGTGATGTCCTAAGCATGGCTCCGAAATCATCATATAAAAATAATACCTTAACACCCTTCTTTATTTTTGCTAATAAACTCTGATGCATTCTATTCCATAGAGCCCCTTCGCCTATAATAAAGAAATTGACTAGAATGAACCTCTCTGCCTTATCTATCTCTTTGAATATAGCTTCAAATGCTTCCTCTGCCATGGGATAATATTCCACCTGATTATTCTTATATAAAGGAAAATGATTGGTCTGAAGATAAGTCGTCATTCGGAGCATATCAGGATTGCTATCCTCAAATTCCTCTACTACTCTAGGATCTTGGTCTAAATAGCCATAGCCCTTGGCTAATTTCTCAAGAACTATTTTGTCNATCCTCTTGACTCTGTTGTTACCCCATAGCATGTACATTATATGNCCAGTAATAGGAAAGGCTGCTATTATGCATATCCAGCTGATTTTATATGATACATTCCTATTATCATTGACTAAGATAATAATTATAATGACACTAAGTATCTGTATAAATGAATAGATATACACTGTATATCCCCTAAGCTTATATGATAGATAGATTATAAGAACGAATTGTATAAGCACCAAAATACCTACAATTACAGCCCTAAGCACTCCACTTAAGGATTTCTCTATACTACCTGAAACACCATCTTTAGTATACTTACCCAACTGTCCTTCCCCTTCCATCAAGTCTTTTCTTCTGATATATTCACTGTGAACACGATTCACATAGAATGCTATATCTTCTAATAAATACATCTATAACTTTATACTATTTTAGCATATTCATAAGAATAATTCATTGTTTTTCATCTTATATATGCTAAAATATAAAATGAAAAGGAGAATAGCTATGATAACAAGAAAGTTAGCCCTTGATCTAACCCTAGACTATCCTATAGAAATAGAATATAAAACAGATAAAATAGCTTTCTTTGATATAGAGACTACCGGTTTTGTTGCAGATACCACATATCTATACCTTATAGGTTGCATCTATATAGAGAATGGCTTATTACATATGATTCAATGGTTCTCTGAAGACATCAAGGAGGAGGCTCTGCTTATTAAGAGCTTTTTTGAGTTTATTAAGGAATATGAGCTTCTCATTCATTTTAATGGTACAGGCTTTGACATTCCATATCTAACAAAAAAGTGTGAATTACTAAAGCTTGATTACTCTTTTAATGATATCCAAAGTTTAGATATTTATAAGAAAATATCTCCTATAAAGAAGTTCTTAAAGCTTAATAACTATAAGCAAAAAACTGTTGAGTCTTTCCTTAAGGTGGACAGGGAGGATACCTTTAGTGGTGGTGAGCTTATTGAGGTATACCAAAGCTATCTCGGAAAGAGGCATATTGAGAATTTAAGAACACTAAGGGGCCATAAATCAGCTAATAAGTCCACAGATGCTAATAGTTCAGATAAGGCTTCTGAAGCTGACAAATTGCTAAATGCCCTACTGCTGCACAATGAAGATGATATAAAGGGACTTGTTAGGATACTCCCTATCTTATATTATTGTGACCTTTTTGAAAAACCCTTTCATATCCTTCAAGCTGGTGTGGACAAGGGAAAATTCAACATCCGCATTGGATATAACTTTAGTCTTCCCATAAGAATTAGCTTTGGTAATGATTTCATATATATAAATGCTTATAAAGAATCAGCCTTAATCACAATAGATATCTATGATGGGGAATTAAAACACTTTTATGATAATTATCAGGATTATTACTATCTCCCAGACGAAGATCGGGCCGTTCATAAGAGCCTAGCCATATATGTGGACAAGGATTATCGAGTTAGAGCAAAGCCTTCTAACTGTTATACTAAGAAGCAGGGGCTTTTTGCTCCACAGTATAGTCCTCTTATATCACCAAGCTTCAAAAAATGCCATAAGGACAAAACTTCATTTGTAGAGATACACACAGATTTCCTTCTTCAAGAGGATNAGCTAACTGAATATATAGAACACCTCCTAAAGCATATCCTAACCAGCAAGTAGAAAATAAATGCTGAGCGTTTTTATGTAATAGGACAAATAACAAAAATGCCTCCGAATATAAAACAATTCAGAGGCATTATCTATCTCTTAGGTTATAGTCTTCTTGACCGTTAGAACTCTGTCATATAGATCCTTTGTATCATTGAATATAATATGGCTTACATTAATTACTGTCATATCTTTAAGGCCNAAAATAGTTTTTTCTATCTCTTTTGCCCGCTCCATATCAAGCGATGCAAAGGCTTCATCCATAAGAAGAATCCCCGTTTTACTCAGAAGCGCTCTTGCTATAACCAGCCTACTTCTTTCACCACCAGAAATATTCTTGCCGTTATCATATATTATCGTATCTAGACCGTCAGGTAGCTGCTTAACAAAATCCGTCAACCCAGACGCCTGGATGGCCTCGTATATCTCATCATCGGTGTAATCCTTATATAGGGTAAGGTTATTTCTTACGGTATCCTCAAATAAAAACACCTGCTGTTCAATATTACCTATAAGTTTATAATAATCCTCTCGCTTAACATCCTTAAGATTATGTCCATCTATGGTTATCACACCTGCTGTTGGATTGAAGTATTTTCTAAAGAGCTTAAGTAGGGTGGATTTACCACCTCCACTGGGACCTACAACCAGGTATTTACCATTCTTTTTTATCTGGAAATTAACATCTGATAATATTAATTGCTCGGAATCCTCATAGAGAAACTCTACATTATCAAATACTATCTTATCCTTAAATTCAGGCAGATCCACAGTCTCAGTATAAGTATCAGAATTCTCTAATGTCTTCTCCATCTTACGAATCAGGTCCCCCGATATAAATAACTTGGGGAGGCTTTCACTTATATTAAACAAGGGCCAGCTCATCTTCTGGATACCATTTACAACCAGTAACAAGCCACCAACTGTTACCCTGCCCAATAAGGCAAAATACCCGGCCACAATAATAACCCCAAGCATGGAACCATTCATAAGAAAATTCTGTGAACTGAATATATAGGACAGCATCTTCTCTATGATAAAGCCCTTTTGCTGGATCTCTTCACTTTTCTTATAATAATCATCTGTCACTCTTTTTTGAAGATTATAGTTCTTTACAATATGAAAGGCCGATAGTACCTCCTTAATATATGAGGTATAGCTATCAAACATATCACTTCTTTCCTTATTAGCCTTTTTAGTTGGCTTTGAGGTTAATATAGATATAAGCAAATTAATAGCTATAAGTATAAAGGCCAATATAATCATCCTTGGGTCAACTGTAGAAAGAAGCCAAATCCCTACCAAAAATGTCATCAGCCCTTCAAACACACTAAAGATCCCATTAATAAGATTCATCTCCAAGGTGTTAAAATCATTTGTCATCGAAGACATGTACTTGGCATTGTTCTCCTTCTGAAACTCAGCTATATTCTTAGCAAATACCTTTTGCATATAATATTTCTTTAAAGCAACATTGGCCTTTCTCCTATAGTAGCTGCTGGTTACTCCTACCAATATTCCCATGGGAACCAAAAGAGTTGCCATAATAAGCATTTGTGGAATCATTTGCTTCATTGCATCCATTTTGCCAGCTATGGCTAAATCAAGCATCTTCATGATTCTAATATTAACAAGACCATCTAAAACGGCATTAATTCCAGTGACAATCAAAGCTAAAATAAAGTAGGGTATTATCTTTATATATTTTTTTAGCATCTTATCACCTCTTCAAAATATTCCTTGGCAGGGAATCTATGAACCAAGCCATTCTTTAGTTCAATTACATAGTCATAATTCTCTGTAATTCCCTCATAATATCTGTGGCTGATAGCAATTATCGTGTTATTAAGTTCTAAAAATGTTTTCTCTATATCCCTACCCAGCTCTTCATTAAGACTGGAGGTACCCTCATCTACAAATAAAATCTCAGCATTTTTCGCTATCGCTCTAGCAATGGATATTCTCTGCCTCTGTCCGCCTGATAGATTTTTACCGTTCTCAGAAAGTCTCTCATATATCCCATTTGACTTCTCCTCCAAGATAGGCTCAAGTCCACTGACTTTTACAGCATAGTCCACTTGCTCATCTGGTATATCCTTATAGAGAGTGATATTATTCTTAATCGTATCTTCAAACAAGAAAACATCTTGATATATAAAAGCAACCTTATCATGAAATGACTTTTCTGATATATCACGGTAATCTACACCATCCACTGTTATCTTGCCATCATAGTCATCATGAATCATAGCAAGAAGATTTAGTAAGGTGGTCTTACCTGCTCCACTAACACCTTTTATAAGATATTTTTTACCCTTCTCGATAGTAAAGGAGGCATTCTTCAATATAATTTTCTTATCAAATGAAAAGCTTAAATTAGTTAGCTCTATCCTATCCTCAAACTTGAAGTCATTTGTTCCCATACCAATCTTGATGGTGGTCTCCTCCGGCTTTGCTATCTTTTCATATATAGCAGTAGAAGCCTTAACCTGATTCCAATTGGGAAAGGCGCTGATTAGATAATTACTTATAGAGCTACTGAGCATAAATACAAAGGTAGCCTCTGTAAGATTCATACCTGCCTGTAGTTCATAACCCAGATATACCAATACCACTACTGATACTACAAATGCTAGTATATATATAACATCCCTTTGAAGATGACTAAATACATTTGACATATACTTTCTCTTCTCCAAACGGTTAATAGTCCCTATACTTTTCCTTAAAAAACTATCCTCAATATTGTTAAGCTTGAGTATCTCAAGTCCATTAAAGGTATTGGACATATCTGTAGTAAAGACTTCACTTGTTGCTGAAATCTCCTTTTCAAGGGCAGTGGTTTTCTTGGTGAATAGATTTGCCAAGAAAAACAAGACCAGTGAAAACATAAACATACCAATTGCCAGCTTAAAGTCTATTAGTAATAGAAATATTAATGCTATACCATACATTCCAATATTAATAAGATAATTAAGAAGATTAATAAAAAATTTATTTTCAAAATTATTAACATCATTAATCAGATTAGATATATATACTTCCTTAGATTTTTGCGAATATTGCTTAAAGGGCATATTGATGATTTTGTCAAATGCCTGTTTGCGAACATCTAATATAGTATCTCTCATATAACGAATACGCAGAAGCCTTGATACAAGATAGCTTATTGGTGAGTACATAATATATATAATTGTTATAATGGCAACCTTTTTAAAATACTGTAAATCTCCCTTTTCGATTGCTCCAAAAATTAAAGCAAATACCCCAATTTCAGCGAAGTGGCTTATAATAAACATAAAGGTTGCAATAAGATACTGTATAAACTTCCCTTTTCTTTTAAGTAGTAATTCCTTCATAAACTCTCCCCTATTTCCCTACANGTAGACATATTAAGCATATTCTACACTAACTAGTCAATTCAGGCAAACATTTTTTAACAAGTACAAATGATAAGCCATTAATTTTAACACCGTGTACAAGATTACCCCTCATTGTACACGGTGCATTATGATTATAGCTATGGTACTTATGGCTTAGATGATTATCTAGTCTAGTGTTATAACCTCATCAAATAACTCTTTATTTTCTTTAATTTCACTAGGTGATGCTACAACAATGTAATTGAAATTCTCATTTATTCTAGACAGGTAATCAACATAGGCTTCAAAATCTTCGCTAGAAGTTTTCTTCACTTCCTCAAGTATAGCAATTTTGTCTTCAATTGAAAGACCATAATATTCTTCAACAAGAACCTGCAAGGCATCATTTATTTCACCATTACTCAGATTCAGGCTACCGAACAAGGACATTATATAGCTTTCTAATGTTTCTTCTGTCATATATGGGATAATAGTCTTTAGGAATTCATCAGTAGCGCCAATTACATTAAGTGAATTAACAAAATTGCTATCCCTGTAAGTATATGCTATATAATTATTATCTGTAAATGAAGCACCAACCCCGTAAGCCCCTCCTCTTAATCGGATCTCAGGAGTGAGCATAAGATTATTCAAAACTGTGCTAATTACAAGACCCTTTTGACTGCTTGGAACATCATTTTCTGAAAGGCTTGCATTTACCCATAGGTATTGAACTGGTGAGTTAATCATCATCGCTTCTCTCTTGGCAGGTCTTGGTAGGCTGTATTCCTTTTTCCCAAAACTTATATCAGTAAACTTATTGGTAAAATCAGGCATAGCCTTCTTGAATTTATCAAGTCCATTAGAATCACCTGCATACAGAACATGCATATAGCCTTTATTAAATACCTTAGCACGTGTTTCATTTAATTTATAGAATATATTTGTAGGATTAGAAGCTAACTCGTTCTCCAATGTTAGTATGAACTTATAATAATCCAATCCATTAAGATAATTAATTATCCTATAACTTGCACTTGTATAGGCCATACTACGGTATTGGGCTATATTAAATGGCTCTGCAAATTGCATGTTATAACTAGATTTAAGATTCGTAATAGTTCTCTTTCCATATGTTTCGATATTAGCTATATCTGACTGTAATAGAATGTCATATACTAAGTCAAATGTATCTTTATACTCATCCTCAAAGCTATAATAGCTAATACTTAATATTGGATGCGCAGATGTATCCTTTTTGTTATCAGAAACAGCTTCAATTGAATATGAAAAACTGTATAAGCTATTTGTTACATCATTCATTACCTGCAACTCTGAACGATCCTCAGTATCCATACCATTACTTAGCATATCAAGGTAGAATTTTAGATATGAAAGCTCCTCCATGGTAAGATGGCTTAAATCAATATTTACTTGTATTTTACTTATACCATCCACATCTGCAATGGTAGACCAGAGCTTGACTCCATCAATTGTGGTTTCATTAATTTCGCGGTCTTTCATCTCTATAGATATATCTTTAAGATCTACTGCTCTTAATGATTTTAAGACCTCGTCTGAAGTAACTTCATTATTCCAAGTATTGAAGTCAGCTGTCTTTTTAACCAATTCCTCAATATCTTTCTTTGACATGCCTGACTTTTTCTCAGCTAGCTTCTGAGCCAGGGCAAGCTGATTTTTTTCTAAGAGGCCGGCCTTGGGTTCTGTTATGGTTAAAGCTACTGTTTTATTATTCAATACTTGATCCTTAATAGCTTTTTCTAGCACATTCTCTTCTAGCTTATCAGCTATAATCTTAATATAGCTTAAATAGTTTTCTAGAGGATTATCCAGTAAATTATCAAACAGACTTGATATCATCAAGTCATTAACTGCACTTCCGCTACCAATAGCCTCTTCAAACTCCATGGATCTTAGTAAGGACCTTACTAAATCAGTATTCATTCCATTATTAACTATCTTCTCCATCTCAGACATAACCAAATTATAAAATTCTTTACTCCTAGAAGAATCTGCATTCAAGGCTATGAAATGTACTGTAGGCTGATAGGTTGATAAGTCCAATTGCATTGCATAGGATTCTGCTATCTGGCTATCTCCCAGTGCCTTCTTAATATCAGAGTTATCTAAATTCATAAGAGACAAAGCTAAATTAAGACTCATATAGCCTTCCATTCCCATGGTCTTAATGTCATCAGCTGCAAATACTAGATCAATAACAGCCTTATTGTCTGTGTCTGTACCTTCAGCAGCAGGAAATTCATAGGTTTTTTCAAGCAGCTTATTATATGGACTCTGTGTCTTTCTTTCAATATCGATGGTTTGTCTTGTATATGACGATAAATAATCCCTATCAATCATATCTAAGAATTTAACATAATCCAGATCCCCATATAGGACCATAAAGCAATTGGATGGATGATAGTATTTTTTATATGTATCTATTAAATCTTCATAGGTTAAGGTTAAAATCTCACTGGGAATACCGCCAGAATTATTTCCCTGGTCAGTATCAGAAAATACTGCTTTGTTTGCATTTGAAACTGCTGTCGAAGCAATACTCCCAAGACTTCCCTGCATCTCATTATAGACAATACCATTATAATTAAGTGGAGCTGTTTCATCAGCCAGCTCATAGCGCCAGCCTTCTCTTTCAAATATTCTTTCATCAGTCAATATCAAGGGATTAAAGACAGCATCCAGATAGATATCGGTAGCCTTTAGTAGCTGTTCTTCACTTTGCGAAGAAATAGGATACATAGTCATATTTGGATAAGTCAATGCATTAGCAAATGATACATAGGTTGTATTTATAATATCAAAAATTGAGTTCTTTGTTGGATATTTAACACTTCCCCCTAAAACGGAATGCTCCAGAATATGATTTGTTCCTCGATTATCCGGTGGTGTATTAAACTTAATTGAAAATCCACGATCGATATTGTTATTCTTAATAACTAACATTCTCGCACCGGTCTTATCATGTTCAAGTAAAATCTTATCGGATTTAGTGGATTGCTCAAAAGTGACCTCTTTAACAGTAAATCCGCTTATCTCATCTCCTACCTGTGGTATTGAAGATTGTGCATATGCCATGCCTGATGAACCTAAAATCCCGGTAAATATCAAGCATACTGCTGTGAATAAGACTAAAATTCTCTTTTTCAAAATACCCCTTCTTTCTTTTAAGTTTAAATTTTTGTGCCATATAATGTAAGCTGACATTAAAATAACATATATATTTTGAAAAAGCAANTAATTAAACAAATTCTAATTTAATCTTAATTTTTATCTAATAGCCNCCAGTAAGCTCCTTAGGGGACCGTTTTTATGTAATGGAAGAACTTTTTCTACAACACAAAAAATCCCCGGATATCCGGGGATTTTCATCACTATACTGCTATTACGCTGTAGGTAATATCTCTTTTTTGTTGTAAGAGCCACAAGCCTTACATACTCTATGAGGAACCATAAGCTCTCCACATTTACTGCAGTTAACAAGATTGGGAGCACTCATTTTCCAATTAGCCCTACGGCTGTCTCTTCTAGCTTTTGATGACTTATTCTTTGGACAGATAGACATAGTCACACCTCCTTAAAATTGTTGAAGATATCTAGGATTGCTGACATTCTGGGATCTAGTACAGTATTATCACAGTCACAAGAGCCCTCATTCAAATCAGTCCCGCAATTCATGCATATACCCTTGCATTCATCGCTACATAAGAGGCTCATTGGTAAACCAATAATAATCTCATCCTTTATCAATATGTCTACATCCAGATTGTATTCACTAATATAGTTTGCTTCGTCCAATTCTTTGGCCCGCTCTTCCTTTGTAAGCTTAAAATCAACTTCTTTCTTGATAGATATATCCATGGGATATTCTAGTTTCTTTAAGCATCTGCTACAAAAGATATATAGGGAGAGCTTAACTGACCCTTCTATCAGAACCTCTTTATTACCAAGATTCGTAATAGTGAGGCTTACAGGATCCTTCCATGCAAACTCATAGGAAGAGCCATCGAAGATGAATTTCTCCATCTCGATAGGAACAAGGACCTGCTCCACTTTATCCCTTGTGTTCATTATTTCCGATAAAGATATAAGCATTTACTCTCTCCAAATTCTATATGTGTCAAGTCATAGGATTACGCACTATATTGTATTATAACTACTGTGTTTTGCTTTGTCAACGAAAATTCTTTATAAAAGCGCTACAGTCTCTCTAGCAATAGTCAACTCTTCATTAGTAGGTATAACTGCTACCTTAACCTTGGAATCAGGAGTAGATATCATAGCTTCCTCACCCCTAGACTTATTAGCTTCCTCATCTATAGTAATACCTAGGAATTTTAGATACTGACATACATCATAACGAACCTTAGGGTCATTTTCACCTACACCTGCTGTAAATGCTATTGCATCCACACCATTCATGCTAGCAACAAATCCGCCTATATACTTAACTACTCTGTATACAAATACATCAAAGGCTATCCTAGCCTTCTCATTTCCTTCATTCATAGCTGCATTTATATCTCTAAAGTCACTGGATACCTGAGACATACCATGTATTCCAGATTCCTTATTAAGCAAATGCATAATCTCATCTAGATTTTTATTCTCCTGCTTGGCAATGAACTCTATAATGGAAGGATCTATATCACCACTTCTAGTTCCCATTACAAGACCAGATAAAGGTGTAAAGCCCATGCTTGTGTCAATTGATTTGCCATTAACAACAGCGGAGATACTGGCTCCATTACCTAGATGGCATACTATAATTTTAGAATTGTTTATATCAAGGCCACAAAATTCTGCCATACGTTTTGATACATAGCTATGGCTTGTACCATGGAAGCCATATTTTCTTATCTTATACTTATCATAGTAATCAAAGGGAAGAGCATAAAGGTAAGCTTTCTCTGGTATAGTCTGATGGAAAGCCGTGTCAAATACTGCTACCATAGGAACATCCTTCATGAGGCTTTTGCAAGCTCTGATACCGATTAGGTTTGCAGGATTATGAAGAGGAGCCAAATCGTTACATTCCTCAATTCCAGCTATAACCTCATCTGTAATTATGGTTGAAGAAGCAAATTTCTCTCCTCCATGAACTACCCTATGGCCTACAGCTTCAATTTCAGACAAATCATTGATAACACCATGCTCTTTGTCGGTCAAAGCTTTGAGTACAAGAGATACAGCCACCTCATGATTATCCATCTTTGTCTCTATAGCAATCTTGTCACGTCCTACGGGCGTATGTTTTAGATCGCCCATTTCCAGTCCAATTCTTTCACAGATTCCAACTGCAAGAGCCTGCTTAGTATCAGAATCTATCAGCTGATATTTTAGGGATGAGCTTCCGCAGTTAATTACTAAAACTTTCATTTATTTATCCTCCAATTATTTATCTGTTAGCTTGTGCTTGTACAGCAGTTATAGCAACTACACCTACTATATCATCTGCACTACAACCTCTTGATAGATCATTTACTGGTCTATCGAGACCTTGAGTTATAGGTCCATAGGCTTCGGCCTTAGCAAGTCTTTGAGTTAGCTTATAACCAATATTTCCAGAATCCAGGTCAGGAAATACCAGTACATTTGCCTTACCTGCTACGTCACTTCCAGGAGCTTTAGAAGCACCCACAGAAGGTACTATGGCTGCATCCAACTGGAACTCGCCATCTAGCTTAATCTCTGGATAGGCTTCCTTAGCAATCCTTGTCGCTTCAACAACCTTATCAACATCAGGATGGGATGCACTTCCCTTTGTGGAGTGAGAAAGCATTGCAACTACAGGCTCTGTCTCAACTAAAAGCTCAAAGCTCTTTGCGCTACTTGCAGCTATCTCAGCCAGTTCTTCTGCCTTAGGATTCTGATTCAGTCCACTATCTGCAAAAATAAAGGTGCCATTTGCACCATACTCACAATTAGGTACTACCATCAAGAAAAAGGCAGAAACCATCTTGGTACCAGGAGCTGTCTTAATTACTTGTAAGGCTGAACGTAGTACATCTGCTGTAGAATATACGGCACCAGCCACCATGCCGTCCGCATCTCCGGCTTTTACCATAGTAACACCAAAGTAAAGCGGTTGCGTAGTTAATAGCTCTCTGGCCTTTTCGGGGGTCATCCCCTTATTCTTTCTTAGTTCAAAAAGCAGATCTACATATGCATCAAGCTTATCTGCTTTCACTGGGTCGATAATTGTCGCCCTGGACAAATCAAGACCCTCGGCACCTTTGCTTATATCATCCTTGTTGCCTATTAATACTATATTTGCTAAATCTTCTGATAAAATTGTATTAGCGGCTTCCAGAGTTCTTCTATCTCCGGTTTCAGGTAATATGATTGTTTTCTTGTCCTTTTTTGCCCTTAATTTAATGTCATCAATAAAGCTCATGATGTTTCTCCTTCCTAACATCTATTTTTATATAAAAAAATACATTTAAATTATACCCAACCTTGATTATAGAACAAATATTAACTAGATACAAGCGTTTTTAATTCTAAAATGGGCGAATTTCAGTTTTTCTATACTTTTTTAGCAAGCTATAGTAAAATTACATAGTAGAGTCTCAAAATACAGTTCTAGAAAGGATAGCTAATATGAAAGTACTTGGCATCATAACAGAATATAATCCCTTCCATAAGGGTCATAAATACCATATAGAAGAAGCTAAAAGAATTACAGGTGCTGATTATGTTATAGCTGTGATGAGCGGAGACTTTGTTCAAAGGGGCACACCTGCTATTACAAGTAAATATGACCGTAGTCTTATGGCTCTATATAATGGCGTGGATATGGTCTTTGAACTACCTGTATGCTATGCAACAGGCAGCGCTCAGTATTTCGCTCTTGGTGCAGTATCCCTACTAAATGGACTGGGTATAGTGGATTATCTATGCTTTGGCAGTGAGTGCGGTGATATTGAACTCCTAAAGGAGGCTGCCCAGCTTCTTAATAGCCCTTCTGAAAGCTTTCAGAGCTTATTATATTCTTATATAAAAGATGGTATATCATATCCTGCTGCCAGAGCTTTGGCTGCCGAGCAGACACTTTTGTCAGAGAATAAAGACAAGAGTAGTCAGCTACTTGAAGCTATATCCGAACCCAATAACATTCTGGGTATAGAATATATCAATGCTTTAAAACAGATAGAGTCAACCATTATACCAGTTACCATTAGAAGGCATAAGGCACATTATCACGATAAGTATATAAATCATGATAATGATAAAAATAATTCAAAAGCAAATAATGACTACTCTGATGGAATCAGTTCTGCCACTGCTATCCGTGCAATCCTAGAAAACACTAAAATAAGTTCCGATCTTAATCTAGTTAAGGGTAGTGTTCCCAAAAATGTTTATGAATATTTTATCCGTAACCATTATACCACATATCCTATTACCATAGAGGATTTCGCAGCAATTATTAAATACAAGCTACTCTCAGAAAGTAGCCGGGAGCTGGCAACTTATCTTGATTTGTCCTCTGATATTGCAGATAGAATTAAAAACATAGATATGATTGATCTAAGCATCGAAGAATTGTCTCAAAGCATCAAGACAAAGAATATTACCTTGACAAGAGTAAATCGTTCACTTATTCATGTCCTTTTAAATATAAAAAAAGAAGCCTTTCAGGAATATATAGATGATAAGATTATATATTACGCTAGAATATTAGGAATGAAAAAAGAAGCCTCTCATCTTATCCGTAAGATAAAAAAACACGAGAGACTTCCAATTATAACCAAGGTTTCATCAGCTTATAAGCAGCTAGATCCCCTGGGCCTTCAGATGCTAAACCAGGATATCTTTGCTAGCCATCTATATAATCAAATAATATACGACAAGTTCAAGACTACTATCGTGAATGAATATAAGCATGGCATATGTTTGATTTAATTTTAAAAAACGGTACCAGGTACAGAATTCAGTACCTGGTACCGTTTTTTCGTTTTTTTCTGTACCGGGTACTGTACCCGGTACACTTTTTTTACAACATCAATTCTTCCATCTGGTCTAATAATTCTTCGAATAGCTTAAGGGCTTGATTTACAGGCTCCTTAGTGTTCATGTCAACACCAGCTCCCTTTAAGAGCTCTATAGGATAATTTGAGCTTCCTCCGCTTAAGAAGCGAGTGTAATCATCGATGGCTGGCTGGCCCTCCTGTAGTATACGCCTAGCCAGTGCAATAGCAGCTGAATAGCCTGTGGCGTACTGGTATACATAAAAGGCAGTATAAAAATGTGGTATTCTTGCCCACTCCATATCGATTTCTGGATCTACAACGATATCATTGCCATAATATAAAACATTAAGATCGTGATATATCTTACATAGGGCTTCTGCTGTCAGACTCTCCCCTTCCGCTGCCATCTTATGGGTTATCATCTCAAATTCTGCAAACATTGTCTGCCTGTAGAGTGTACCCTTGAATTTATCAAGAAAATGGTTAATCAGATATGCTTTTTCTAGCTTATCATCGGTGTTTTTTAGCATATGATCAATCAGTATAGCCTCGTTACAGGTAGATGCCACCTCTGCTACGAAAATCTTATAACCAGCATAAATATAAGGCTGTACCTTGTCAGAATAATAGCTGTGGATGGCATGGCCCATCTCATGGGCTAGGGTAAATACATTATCTAGAGTACCATTATAGTTTAATAGCACATAAGGGTGGGTGCCAAATGCTCCCCAGGAGTAAGCGCCACTCCTTTTATTCTCGTTTTCATATATATCAATCCAACGATTATTAAAGCCCTCATCAAGTATATCCTGGTACTCTTGCCCAAGAGGTTTTAATCCCTCTTTTACCATTTGCTTAGCTTCCTCAAATGGTATATCCATCTTTACATTTTGCACCAATGGTGTATATAGATCATACATGTGAAGCTCATCAACACCTAAAAGCTTCTTTCTTAAAGCTACATAGCGATGCATAAGTCCCATGTTATCATGAACTGCATCTATGAGATTTGTATAAACCTCTACAGGAACATTGCTGTCATTTAGTGCTTTCTCAAGATTTGAACCATAATTTCTTGCCTTTGTAAAGAATAACTCCTGTTTTACATTGGAGCTAAAGGCGGCTGCAAGGGTGTTCTTAAAGCTTCCGTATGTCTCGTATACAGCTTTAAATGCATCCTCTCTTACTCTACGGTCATTGCTCTCTAATAGCTGTATGAATCTGCCATGGGTAATTCTAACCATTTCCCCGTTCTCGTCCTTTATCTCGGGGAACTTAATATCGGCATTATTGAACTTTGAAAAAATATTGTCGGGGGATGAAGCCATCTCACCTGCATCAGCCAATAGCTCCTCCATCTCTGCCGATAGAATATGAGGCTTACGACGAAGAATATTCTTCAGATAAGTATCATAAACCCTTAACTCCTCCTTATCTGATTTAAATTGCTCTAACTTATCTTCTGATATAGATAATATTTCTGGTGTAAAAAAGGATAAGGCCGATTCTACCTGTACAGCAATTACTCCTGCCTTATCAGCTAGGTCCTGATATACAGAATTGCCTGTATCCTCATGATATTTCTGGTTGGCGTATACATATACCCGCTCCATCAATATTCCGAGTTTTTCATATAATTTCATGAAATCCAGTAGGGTCTGTGCGGATTCTGATAATCTCCCACGATATTTGGACACCTCAGGCAGCATATCCTTAAGCTCATTATATTCCTTTTCCCACATTTCATCGCTAGCATATAAGTCCTCAATTGCCCAGGTAAATTGCTTTTCAACCTCACTTCGTTTTGGTAAACTATTTCTTTCTGACATAGACTGACGTCTCCTTTCAAATAAATAATAAACTTATATAAATCATTGAATAATCTTGTTTCCCTTTCAATAGATTATATTAACCACCTCAGATGGACGGTACTTCTATGAAACTCATAAATAAATATAAGAGCAAGCTATTGAAAGGATTAATCTTATTCTTTTTTATCCTAATGTTTTTGTTTCCTTATGCATCCTATAAGGGTGCTAGCTCAGGGCTTATGTTATGGTTCATTAATGTCTTACCTACCCTACTACCATTTGTTATATTGTCCAACCTCATGATAAGAATAAACATTGCGGGGAAAATAAGTCAGCTCTTATATCCTGTGTTTGGTAGACTTTTTAGAGTTAGTCCTAATGGTTGCTATCCTATCCTGATAGGTTTTTTGTCAGGCCTTCCCATGGGAGCAAAAGCTGTTGCGGATTTATCCACAGAAAGCAAAATAGACCGTCAGGAGGCTCAGTTCCTTCTCACTATGTGTAACAATGCTAGCCCCATATTTATCATGAGTTATATAGCAATTAATCAGTTAAAAATGCCTGGACTAAGATATCCGCTTTTTATCATAATCTACAGCTCATCCATCCTCAGTGCTATTATCTACCGAATTTATCGAAATCATCATAATAATAGAATACTAAATAATCCTGCAAATCATATTTCCTCTTTAGCAACAAGAAGTAAATATAATTCAGTCAGGTTTTCATTTGATATATTGGATAAATCTATAATGAATGGCTTTGAGGTTGTCACTAAAATCGGAGGCTATATAATTCTCTTCTCTATTTTAGCACAGATAATAAATGAAATCGGAGCAAGCTTTAGCTTCTATAAAGCACTAGCTATGGGTATTCTTGAAATAACAACAGGTATAGACCAAATATGTAGAATTCGTATTGATGAAAATATAAAAATAGTCTTGGTTTCCTTGCTTGCTTCTTTTGGAGGATTGTCCGGGTTGGCACAGACCAAAAGTGTACTGGGAGAATCAAGACTATCCATGAAAACCTATGTATTTGTAAAACTATTAAGCGCTTTCATAGCCATGCTACTCTCACTGCTATATATATTATGCCTGAGAGCCTAAATTATTGATCTATATCTTCAATAAATGTATTCTCATCAAAATTATAATCATCCTTCTGATAATCGTCCTCAGGATAATCTTCCTCAGGATTATTATTTGCTGCTCCTCTTTCTGGTTCTAGTTGCTCCATTAACTCCTGTCTATTCTGCCTTATAATGTCAAGGTTGTTGGCCAATGCATTAATAAAACCATCATATTTTGATAAGGATTCTTGATAGATTCCTGCCACAACCTTCTCTAACTCATTTAAGAGTTCATTGGCATAGACCAATACTCCTGTCCGGATTTGCTCTGCTTCTTCATTAGCTTCTCTACGAAGTCTTTCAGCTTCCTGAGAGGCTTGCATAATCATTTCATTGGCTTCATAATATGCCTGCTGCATGATCTCATGCTCATTTACTAATTCCTTTGACTTATCCCTTGTGCTAGCCAGGATCTGTTCTGATTTGCTCTCAGCATCTGCAATTATGGCGTCCCTATTTGCAATTATTTTTCTATAACGCTTAATTTCATCTGGTGTTCTAAGCCTTAGCTCATCTAAAAGATCATATAACTCATCCTTAGGTACTATAACTTTAGTGCTTGAAAGAGGCTGCATCCTGCAACTTTCAACAAATTCATAAATGTCCTCTATTAACTGCTCTATTCTGCTTGCTCCCATATTCAAACACTCCCTATCTCATTATATTTATCATATACAGACTGTACAATGCATTCTGGCACAAACTGTGTGATATCTCCACCAAAACTTGCTATCTCTCTAACCGTACTGGAGCTTAAGTATGAGTACTCCAATCTAGTCGTAAAAAATATTGTATCTATTTCTGGAACCATAACATGATTTGTCTGCGCTAGCTGTAACTCATAGTCAAAATCAGTGATAGCCCGTAAACCTCTGACTATAAAGGATGCCTTTTGAACCTTTGCAAAATCCACCAACAATCCATCAAAGGCTTCCACCTTGACCCTTGAATCAAGATTGTTCTCCTTAATGACTCTGTTGATAAATTGAACCCGTTCATCTACTGAAAACAGTGTTTTTTTTGATATATTTGTGAGTACACCTATAACTAGGCGATCCACCAGCTTAGATGCTCTAATTATAATATCCAGATGCCCTAAGGTTATGGGATCAAAAGACCCTGGATAAATTCCTATCTTCATACTACCTACGTCCTCTCAAGAAATACATGTTGATTTGACTTGTATTCCTTCTTCTTAAACTGTCTAAAATTTATATCATTTAAATAATCAAAGCTTGTCTCTTTAGAAGCCTCCACGACAATTATAGTATCGCAATAGATTATGTTAGACTTTTGTAAAGCAAATAATATGTCTCTCTCCATACCACTGTTATAGGGGGGATCCATAAATACGATATCAAATACCTTACCCTTAATCTCCAGGGCCTTTATGGCTTCTAATGCTCCCATAGCGTAGACCTCAGCCTGGGCTTCTAAATTAGTATGCTTTAAATTTGATTTAATACAATCCAAAGCTGCCCTGTCATTTTCAACAAAGGCGGCATATTTTGCTCCTCTTGACAAAGCTTCTATACCAATAGCTCCACTTCCAGAAAAAAGATCAAGAAAATCAGCATCTGCCACGTACGGATTAAGAATATTAAATAGAGTTTCTTTTATCTTATCAGTAGTTGGCCTGGTGTCATAGCCTTGTGGAGTTTTAAGATTAAGCCTTCTGGCCTTACCAGCTATAACCCTCATAATCAATCATTCTCCATATCAATATAAAACAATGGCTTTATAATCATTTTATAATATTATGTATATTTGTCAACTTGTTTTCAAATTTGTTTGTAAAAGTAGCTGTATCAAAGATATAAAAGAGACTGTCGCAAATAAGTAAGAGGGAGTGTATGTGTTCCAATCATATCAATCCGTTCTACTAATCAGTGTGTGATGGAATATATACACTCCCTTAATTACTTCTGCGAGAGCCTCTCTTATAGATTATAAACAGTCACTCAAATATATATATAAATTAATTATTCATCATCATCTGCCCGTTCATTTAGCGGAACATAGGGTTTATGCTTGGCAACGCTCTTATATGCAGGGCGAATAATTTTGCCTGCATTATTAAGCTCCTCTAGGCGATGTGCCATCCAGCCCGATATTCTTGCAACAGCGAATATAGGAGTATATAGCTCTTTTGGAAGTCCTAGCATATGATAAACAAAGCCACTGTAGAAATCGACATTAGCGCTAACACCCTTGTAGATCTTTCTTTCTCTGGCAATTATCTCAGGTGCCAATCTTTCAACCATTTCATATAGGGCAAACTCTTCCTGCATACCCTTTTCTTCTGACAGACTCTTAACATATTGCTTAAATACATTAGCCCTAGGATCAGATATGGAATATACAGCATGGCCCATACCATATATTAATCCTGCCTTATCAAAGGCTTTTTTATTTAGTAAATCGGCAAGATATTGGGCCACTTCTTCTTCATTGGTCCAATCCTTTACCTTACTCTTAAGATCATCAAACATCTGCATAACCTTAATATTTGCACCACCATGCTTGGGTCCTTTCAGCGAACCTAAGGATGCAGCTATGGCTGAATAAGTATCAGTACCAGAGGAAGATACAACGTGTGTAGTGAAGGTAGAGTTGTTACCTCCTCCATGCTCTGCATGTAGTACCAAAGCAATATCAAGTATCTTAGCCTCAAGTCTGCTGTATTTCTTATTGGAACGAAGCATATACAATAAATTCTCAGCAGTAGACAATCCAGGTTTTGGTGGATGTATTACCAGGCTTTTGCCAAAGTGATAATGACGATATGCCTTGTAGCCATAAACCGATAAAAGTGGGAATAAGGCTATTAGCTGTAGTCCTTGGCGCAGTACATTCTCTATGCTAATATTATCTGCCTGCTCATCATAGGAATATAGAGTAAGTACACTACGGGCGAGGGTATTCATCATATCACTACTTGGAGCCTTCATAATAATATCTCTAACAAAGCTAGGTGGTAGCTCTCGATAGAATTCCAACTGTTCAATAAAGTTGTCAAGCTGTTTCGTATTGGGCATTTCACCAAATAGTAAAAGATAGGTGACTTCCTCAAACCCATAACGATCATCCTTAATAAATCCATCGATAATCTCCTCTACATCAATACCTCGGTAGAAGAGCTTCCCTTCACAGGGAATATATTCATTGTCTACTATGGTATAGGAATGTACCTCACAGATTTCTGTAAGCCCTGTTAGTACACCTCTTCCACTAATATCACGCAAACCTCTCTTAACCTCGTATTTTTGATATAATTCAGGGTCAATGACACAGTTTTGCTTAATCTTATCTGCCAAATCATAGATTTCCGGAGTAATTTCTGAGTATTTGTTCATATAGTAATCTCCTTTCCTTTTTACATGGTTTACAGAAAAAACAAACAGGCAGGTGTCATATAGGCAACTGCCTGTGTTATGCGACATACTCCCTCCACCTTCATTAATCATTTAGAGGTGGGGGCTTCCTGTTCAAGCAACCCAATGGTTGCGGTACAACAGGCTATCCCCGTGTGTCCCACGGTTTATAGTTAAATTAATATTCAACTAAGTTAGTCCTTAAAGATAACAAAATATCATAGAGGAATATAACTAAAATCGTTGCATCAATAATCCTAATAATATTATTTGGCAAACGATTATTAATTTCTTTGATGATTGGGTGGATAATCCTAATAAAAAAGGCTCCAAGTATACCAAACAATAATGAAGCTCCTATACATATGCGTCCATTGACATTCATGAACATATCAGAGTAGTCCCACCATCTTTTATTGAAAAAATACTCCAACCAAAAGGAGGTGACATATTCCATGGCTGTGGCAACCAGAGCACATCTAACTATCAGGTTTACCGTAGTCTTGCTCCTGTCAGAAGATATTAAAATCATTAACAGTATGCTTAGCCCGTATATTGGACATAGGGGACCAAACAAAAAGCCCCTATTAGTAAATCTCCCTGACACCATGTATGTATATAAAGTTTCATATATCCAGCCAATAACACTGTATATGATAAACCATCTAAATAAGGTCGAAAGCTCTAGTGTCCTTATCTTCTCCCCTATTTTAATCATAAGTATAAACCTCATTCTCACATTAATACATTAATATAATAAACTTTCAACTAATATTTGTCAATATTTTTTTGTCCAAGACCAGATTATATAGGAAAATATGAATAATTATTTCACTTTAACTATATAGGTTTTATAATTATAGTTAACTTCATTGGGATTTTCAAAAACCACTTCTCCTAATCCTCTAATCAGGTCATGATTAATCCACCCATATTTCTCTTCCTCTAACAATCCTACATAAATATAGGAAATATCATACTTATGGATAAGTGATCTAACTAAATCAATATCCTCAGAGGTATATATGGCCTCTATATCTACTACACGGCTATTAAGCTCCTGTGCAACCATATCATCAGTCATATCCGGTCCCGACCTCCAGAGCTGTTCGTGGGTATACCAGCCAAACACCGTAGGAAGCCCTGTAATAACTGAGACCCTTTGGTAATCACTATAGCTTAAGCCATTGGATTCAAGAACCACTGGACTACCAGATACATTCTCTATTAGCCAGGCTGTAGCCAGATAGTCATTCTTGAATTTATCTTTCATAAATGCTGAAGCATCTATTCCTTGGTATCTATTTCTATCAAAAATATTACCATACCATCCCTTTACTGCATTTAGAGGATAAAGTAGTGTTAAGCAGAAGGTAATTAAAGATATAGTAGCCACTATCCTTCTTCCCAACCCTCTTCCATAGCCTAAAAGCCTGATATAGATATATCCAAAGCAAAGACCAAACATAATAAATGCTTGATAGGTCAGCTTGAACATGGTGTTGGCTCTCTTATAGTCTCCTGAATATATATCCTTAACATATACTATTTCAGGCAATATAACCAGTCCAATTGCACAAAGCCCAATTGTTATCACATAAAGATCTGTATCAGAAAGCCCCACCATGTAGGAGGCTATTATTTTACCCCTAGCCCTCAGCCATGGTATAGGTTTACTCTTGTCCCTTTTCTTTCTTTTACCATTATTTACCTCTGCCCTTTTATTTACATCATCAA
>JGI24710J26742_10000653_pt1 | contig 32306 bp, 1 predicted proteins | sample BioPla2DNA2_FD_26742 | JGI IMG/M metagenome (IMG submission 26742)
TTTGATGGCAATACAAAGACTGCTACATGGGATGTAGCGGCAAATAATACAACTGACCCAGTCAAAGATTCCCCAACAGGAAACATTGTAATTTATGCAGTTGCCTTAGAATTAGATAGGCTACAAGCAGCTTACTTTGTTTGGGATGAGGCAGACCCAAACAATGCTCTTTATGCAGAAATCAGCAATAACTTCAATATAACTAGAAGGCAGAAGGAGGACTTGAGTTATAACAGTACATTTGGGACTATAACGAGAGTAAGCGGCAGTGGAACTATTGCTGCCTTGATAGGAACTGTACCAACCAGTCCAACTGATACAACAAAACCTTGGTTCCATATTAGAGAGGTTGAGTTAAATATCGAATGGAATTCGCCTGGCGACATCATTTATGGAGGCAGTTCGCAAGATGTCGTAATGAAACAAGGAAAAGTAGGAACAGTTAGTGGTCTGTTAGATGAAACTAATTCAAATCCAATAATATTCTATTTCTTAGACGCCAATAATGTTGAAAGAAGTCTTGGTTCCGTAAACCCCATAAGTAAGGATTCGAACCAAATCACTGCTCTTCAAGCCATAAATGCTGGAACCTACGAAGTAACGCTATATATCAAACAGACAAACTATAAGTTGGCTAGCGGGGCAAGTGTTACTTGGACAATCAATCGAAGGCTTTTAGAAACAAAGATGACAAGGGGGTATCTCATAGGTTCAACATTTACTCCATATGAATCAACTATGATGTATGGAGACAACAGAAATTATGGATATCGATATCAGTTTTCCAACTTCATAAACTATAGTTCTGACAGTATATATTTCGAAAGGGCTTTGTATTCTACTACCGGATATGCTACCAATAATAATTCATATAATTCAGCAAACGCAAGCCCGAATCTTACATACATGGTAACTAAACTACTGGGAACTAACTTAGATGGAACATTAGCAAATAGTGGCAATATCAGTAGTGCTACGCAATTAAACGCAACCCCCGCTACATTAATTCACGATTTAACTGCGTATAATGTAGGAACGTATTATACACATATTGANAAGCCAATTTCTAAAAAACACACCGAAGATTTTGATTTTATAAGATCAGATGNCACTCCCGCTTGGACTTCTAATTATTATGTGGGAACAGCGGCTAACAATTATGTTCGTTCTACATTTACAATAGCAAAGCGAAGTATAGTTTTGACTTGGACTACTCACACTACACCACCTACATATAATGCGGTATATCAAGATGGTATTGGATTTAGTGTTTCNNNTATTCAGTCCTTAGACGAAGTAAAACTTAAGTTTACATTACCTAAGTCTATTCAACTGGGAACAGGTCAGCTAGGGTCAGGAGATACTTTCACATCTGTAATTTCGGATACGCCAGGGGGCACTACGGTATCTTCTAACCCGACATCAGTAGCGGGAGATTACGCTACTATTGCAGGAGTTAGTAACTCTAATTACAGATTTAGGGCGATTGATGCAGGTTCGTACTATATTTCGTTTATAGGTATCATCGGTGCTTCAGTTGCAAACTATGAATTCCAAGTAGAAAGTAAAACTTTTTCGATAAGTCCTAAAACTCTAAGCTTCACCTGGACTAACAATTTTAACAAGGTCGATAAGTATGAGTATAATGGAAATTATATTGGTCAAACACTTTCGATAACCGGTGTTTTATCTCGCGGCGGGACAAGAGATTCCATAACTTTAGGCGTAGCCTTGCCTGCTGGGGTTAAGTTTATAGAGTATAATAAAACCACATATGCTGAGCATGAGTTAACTAGTACCTCTCCTACTGCAACTGCGCAAACATACACTTTAAACAAAAACATCGATAACAGTACTGATGTTGAGTATCATTTCTACGCAAAAAACGCAAATTTGACTGGGCAAAATTACACCGCAACTATTTCAAACATATCTGGTACTCACGCATCAAATTACACACTAACGGGCAGTACGGTGCTTTCAAGCTCTTTTGTTATAGATAGAAAAGAGCTTACCATATCAGTAAATGCACCTCCTGGTGACCTTATATATAACGGACAACTTCAAGGAAGAGGAATTGAACTTTTAGGGCTCGTGGGCTTGGATACGGTTATTTTAACAGTTCCGGCTCAAGGAGTTACTAACCAAACGACATATGACTATGCGGGCAATAGCGTCAATAAACCAGACTATAGTTATTCAGGTAATTCGCATAACTTTTTAGCTAAAAATGCGGGCACCTATAGAATAGTTGTGTACGGTATAGATAATACAAATTATAAACCAGTAACGTCTGCTAAGGTAGAAATTACTCCAACAAACTTCCTTTACGAAGATTTTGGGATTCTACCAAGAACTATTACCTTGAATTGGGGTCAAACAACATTTGAATATAAGAGTGATGATTGGGTGCTTTCATTGCCGAGTATTTCAAACTTGGTTGGTTCAGACAATGTTACATTGTCGTGGAATGATTCATCTCCAACTTATGTACATATAGCAGAAGATGTTGGGTTGTACACTGCTCGTATTGCTAGCACTGTGGGTGGAACTGATGGCGCTAACTACACACTATCTGGGGTAACATTGACTAAACAATGGGAAATCACTCCCAAAGCCATAATTTTTGCATATCAAGCAGTTAATCCTACGTATAACAGTAATTATCAAACAGGTGGTAATTTAACAATCGGTGGTATTTTTGCAGGGGATAACTTAACATTGAGCATAAATCTACCACAAGATGTAATGATGATGATAGGAAGCACATCATACCTAACACCAAGTGTAACTGTTTCTGCGGGGGTAGTCACAACGTCTGCTTTGGTAACTGGAAATACAGGGAACACTTACGCACTGATGAGTAAGCATGCAGGAACATACAACTTTAGTATTGCAACAACTGCTCTCGGTGGAACGGATAAGAACAATTATAAGATCACCGTTGCTGTTAATAATAGCTGGACAATTAATGCAAAACAGATAGATATAACTGGATGGTATGTTGGATCTTTTGTTGTAGGTGGAAGCAATACTTTGTATGTTGCACACACGTCATTTACATACGATAACACAAATAAAACAGTTGTTGCTGGTTTCGCAAGTGGTGCTACATCCACGACTGATGGAAAAGTTTGTACAGCGGACGAGAGCAATATATCACTACTATATACTAGCGGTACTCATATTAATATCCAAAAAAATGCAGGTACGTATAGTACAACAGTGATGCTAGCCTCCACAAAACCAAGTAGTAATTATGTGCTTAATGCGACAAATTTAACATTATCATGGAAAATCAACCAAAAACAATTAACACTTTCGTTTAGTGAATACTATAACACTAGAAATAGTGCATATAATTACACATACGATGGTACGGACCAAGGTGTAAAACTTACTGTATCAGGAATTGCAACTGGTGATAATGTAAAGATCGCAAGAACATTAACTGGGACATTTACTACTGTAGGATTTACTGATTCAACATCTTTAACAAATGGTTCATATACACTTGCCGCAAAAGAAGTACGTTATAGCGGTGGAGTTTTGGCATATCAAGTTTCGCTAACGACATTAACCGACGCAAATGGCAATACGGGTGCAAATTGCAACTATTATGTAAATCCTGCGTTGCCTATGAATCAATCTTTTACAATCGAACAAAAACAGTTATCGTTACAATGGTTGACTCCAGCAGAGCTTGAATATACGGGACAATTACTCACATTCCCGCTTCCGTCTTCTACAAATCACATAACTGGTGACGTTGTTACATTCTCCTGGAATGATAGCTCTCCAATATATGTGCATCAAGCCACTGCAGTTGGTGATTACACAGCAAGGATATCAAGCACACTAGGCGGAGTTTCTGCTCATAACTATACATTGAATGGCGTAACTTTAACTTGTCCGTGGTCAATTATTAAGCGAGTTATTACTTTAGCTGTGAGTTATACTACACCTGATTTAACCTACAATACAGCATGGCAGACCGGAGCGGAATTAACAGTAACAGGGTTAAGGCAATCATCGGGTGGTGTAGTAGATAATGTTATCCTGAATCTTTATGTAGATGCCAATATGAAGATGCTTGAATTAGATGCTGGAATTACAGGAAATTCTGTTATAGTCAATACAAGCCCAACATATTCCACCCCCTCAAATGGTAATTACCAAATGATTTCTCCTTTGACAGAAGATGCTACAACAACAGGGGATAAGTTTGCAATACAAGCAATATATGGCAGAGCAGGAAAATATAAACTTCAAGTTTACGCCACGCTAAGTGGTACCGCAGCTGCAAACTATGATTGTGATGGATTAGTTATTGAATTCTACATAAATAAGAAAGTAATAGATATTGATGATACAAGTGGAGTTGGAGGAAGTTCGGGTTGGTATACAGATTGGAATTCTGCCACAAATATGGGTACTACTGTGTATAGTGACGGTGTCTTTGTTTATAACGGAAACAATCTTACAGTTTCTCCTGGATATGTGGGTGGTGCAACTTCGTCAACAGATAGAAAAGTATATAATTCAGACTTAGCTGTGGGTTATAAGATAGCGTTTACATATAGTGGAGATAATAACACCGCAAGAAATGCAGGCCAATATACAACAACTGCTGTCTTAGCTACATCTTTACCAAGTTCAAATTATGTACTAAGCACAGAAACTGGTAATAAAAATACAATACAGTGGAAGATATTGCCTAGAGTGGTTGTTGTTAGTTGGACAGGTGATACTACTGGTGCTTCATGGACCAATGTGGATAATGTATTAACTACAACGTATGATGGATTGACACATAATATTGAAGCTACTTTCACTAATAAGATAGTAGCAGACGTTTTAACACCCGTTTACACTGGCGATAGAAACAAAGTGAATGCTTCAACATATTCAACGACACTTTCTGGATTAGCAGGAGGCTCTGCGAGTAACTATACCTTGGTAAGTGCTTCTGGATTAAGTAAGGGCTGGGAAATATTAAAGAGAGTTGTAAGCGTCACTTGGAGTCAAACATCGCCAGTGCTTGTATACAATGGTTCACAACAAGGAATAGATGTTGAGTTTGGGAATGTGCTATCCAATGATATTTTAGAGTTTAATATTGCTACTTCAACGACATCTGAGCAACTTACTTTAAGTATCATTAGCGGTGGAACTTTGGTGAGTAACGCTCCAAACTTTATAGTAACCAATACTTCAGGAAATACTGAAACGGAAGTTTCCTTCCGTGCAAAACAATACGGAGTTTATCAAATTACTGGAATTACAATGAATGGAGCTGCTAGCGCTAACTATTCGCTTACGGGCCAGTCTGTAACTAATAGTTTTACCATTGGCAAAAGAACTATCACTTTAACGATTCCATCAGCAGGCCCATATACGTATAGATACAATACCGAACAAGGCGGGACAATAACGGTATCAGGTATATACCCCAATGCTGCTAGAGCAGGTGGCTATGATGAGGTAAATTTTGGTATTTCAGTTACTGGGACTTTAACAACGAATGATTTAGCAAGTACACCTATACTTGAAAATAAGGCATACAATTTCAAGGGTATTAATGCTGCATCATATGTCGTGGTAATTTCTACAACATTAACAGGGCAAGATAGTGCAAATTATGAGATTGTAGCATCTGCACCACTTAGGACATTATCGTTTGTAATTAATCAAAAAGCTGTAGCAATTAATAATTGGTATGTAGGTACGTTTGATCCAGTAGGTTCAAATGTAGCATATGTTGACCATACTTCTCTGACATATAACGGTCAAAATCAAATGGTCACTGCAGGATATCAAACTGGTGCAGCCTCTGATACTGATAATAAAGTGTATACAGCAGACACTGTAAGTTTTGTATATAATACGGGGGCACATACAAATACGCAAAAAGATGCAGGGACATACTCCTCTACGGCAACTTTTGCAACTGGAGTTCCTAGTGCTAACTACTATGTAGTTTCTGGAGGAACTAAGGAATGGAAGATTAATCCTCGCCCGATTCAAGTGGTATGGAGTGGAGACGCTCTAGCAACATGGACTGAAGAGTCGGGAGTATTGAATGTGACATATGATAACCAGCAACATAATATCATTGCAACTATAAGCAATAAGCTAGGACCGGATGTAGTTGTTATAACATACTCAGGAGACCAAAATAAGATTAATTCAGGTAGTTATTCGACAGCGGTTAGTAGTATTGACAATCCTAACTATACCATGACAGGTGGCACGGGCTTGAGTAAATCGTGGAAAATCAACAAAAGAGAGTTGACGGTTACATGGTCAGCTATTTCTAATATTGAATACAATGGTGCGAATCAGGGACCAACGCTAACTATTTCGAATATAGTATCTTCTGACACGCCTGTATTTAGTGTAACGGGTACAGGAGATGCAGCATTCAGCGTCTCTATAACAGGAAGTACTGGTTCTGTAAGTGGTTCCTATCCATCATTTACGCTGACATCTGCAAGCGGTTACACGAGTTTAACTTCTAATTTGCTTGCACAAAATTATGGCACATATACTACTAATTTTGCTCTGGATGCTACCTCTGCTATCAATTATACAACAACAGGTACATTGCAAAAGGTTTGGAATATAACGAAAAAGTTAATTAGTTTAGTATGGACAAACAATTCTCCATTTACATATAACAGTAGNAGTCAAGGTGTAACACTAGGAGTNTCAGGAATACTTCCCATTGATGAGAGTGCTACTAGATATATTGAGTTTGCNTTAACNATAGTGGGAGCAGTTTCGTTACTAGGTTCACAAATCTCCAGTGGCAATCGCAAGTTTGTAAATGGTAACTATTTCTTCTCAGCTATCAATGCTGGCACATANTCAATAGAAGTAGGCGCAACNCTTTATGGTACAGCTGCTNCAAACTACCAAGTTAGTGCTGATATTGCAGTTAGAAAGGCGACATTTACAATTAATAAGAAGACACTTAACATTTCCGAATGGTATGTTGGTAGTTATGATGTTGATAATCCTACAGCAAGTACTGCGTATACTGCAAACTCATTTACATACAATAATGATAATAAAACAATAGTAGCAGGATATGTAGCTGGTGCTACCAACGCAACGGATGGAAAAGTATACGATAGTGATAAAAACTCCATAGGGTTCACATACAACGTTAATAACACACAGGTGAATGCTGGCAGTTATACTACAACAGTACAAATGGCAGCGAGCACGCCTAGTAGCAATTACCAAATAGGTACAAATGGAACTAAAGTTTGGCAAATTGCACAGAAAACAATAACTATAAGTTTCACTGGTAATAACACATATACGTACAATGGAACAAACCAAGGTGTAACAGTAACGATTTCGGGAATAGCCCCTAATGATAACGCTGTTAAATTAACAATAACGGCATCCGTGATGGATAATGTTGGTTTTACAAGTTCAACTTCAATAAGCAATACCCAATATGTATTTTCGTCTAAAAATGCTGGGAGTTACTCTTTATCTATCACAGGAATTACGGACAGCAATGGAAATACTGGTGCAAGTTGTAACTATACAGCAACATTACCCGCAAGTTTCTCATGGGTTATTAACAAGTTAAACATAACATTAACCTGGGGTGTAACAGTATTTGAGTATAATGCTGCTACTCAAAGTTTAGCGTTACCGACGATAACCAATAAGGTTGGTTCAGATGTAGTAGCAGTAGCGTGGAATGATTCAGCACCCATTTACGTGCATAGTGCCAAAAATAGAGGAACATATACAGCAAGACTTTCATCTACTCTTACTGGCGCTGATTCCGGAAATTATGCAATACCAGCAGGCATACTGACTAAGAGCTGGGAAATCACGGCACGTTTAATTCGCATAGGCTGGGGTGATGACCTCTTTACCTACAATGGTCAAAAACAAGGTATAACAGTGACTCTTGAAAACATCATTACAGGAGATAACGTATCATTTTTGGCAGACATAGTAGATGGGTTTGCATCATTAACAAAGACAAATGTTTTATATCNAGGCNCNAGCCAGTCNTTGCCAGGTGGAACAGATACTTATACGATAACATTTGATAGTTATACTGTAGATTCAGTGACTACCGATATTAAAAATGCTGCAGATTACAACGTTACATTAGTTGGGTTAAGCGGTACTGAAGGTAGCAATTATGACTATTATCTAAGCGATGAAAATAGTGCAGATTTCACTATACAAAGCAGGGAAGTAACGCTTGCCTTTGCGGAGAAGTTTACTGCTGGAAGTAAGATTGCAGCATACGAATATAGATATGATGGAACGCTTCAAGGTTTAACTTTAACAATCGGGAATATAGTTAACGCAGAGACGATTAAGTTCGTAGTTTCTTATTCAGGAAATGACTCTAGAAAAGTAATGGATTCCACATTTACAACAGAACATCCGTCATACACAGTATTAGGAGATGGCAGTGGAACTACTGATGTTATTGGTTTTGCTGGGAAAAATTACGGAACATACATAACAGGTATTTCTGCAATTATTGATACAGAAAACAGAAGTAGTGCAACTAAAGCAAACTATACTCTCCCAGCTACCGGAAGGTCTCAAACATTCTATATTCAAAAACGAATAGTAGGTATTACTTTTGACGCAGTTAACACATTTATTTATGATGGTTCTCAAAAAACATATGGTGCAGTTGCAACAAATGTTATATCAGGAGATACTGCTACATTCACCTATGCAAACACAGGAGAGCAAGAATCACGTCAATTAACATCGACAGCTACAAATTATGGAAAATATAGAACATTGGTTACTGGGTTTGCAGTGAACACAAATAGTAATTATGCCCTACCCTCAACTGGATTGCACGGCGATTGGCAGATAGATGCAAGGGTAGTAGATCTTACATGGCAAGCTGCAGTAAGTTTTGTATATGATGGTGTATCTCATAGTGTAAAAGCTACGATATCAAATATAGTAGGCTCAGACACGGTTTCGTTGGATTATTTAGAAACAGGAACCACTACAATTGACTCTACGTTATATCAGAATAAATCATCTGCTACAAACGCCGATAACTATATCAGCATTGTCAATGGATTATCCAATAATACTTCAGGAAATTATAGGTTACCAGTAGATACAAATGGGGCAGATCCAAATGAGGATGCGCTATTTGCAAAATTAAGAAAAACTTGGCTAATTAGCAAGCGCACTATATCTTTATCATTTGGCACTGGTTCGTTTATTTATGATGGTACTGCACAAGGAATTGATGTAACAATATCTAATCTTATAGCAAGCGATACTGCTGCAAACAATTTAGGAATCACTGCTAGAGTAGATGGGGTTAAGGCAGGTGCGGGNACCCAATATACAATAAGTACATCTGGGTCAGTTACCTCTTATGCACATGAGGTAAGAAAAACTAACGCTGACACATATACTGTGTATATAATAGGCGTTACGAACAATAACTATACGTTAACTGCTAACTCTGCTTCATTTACAATAGACAAAGCTGTTTTAATAGTTAGTTACGCGGAGATTTATACAACGGGCATGAGAGTTTCTCCATATACTTACACATACTCAAAAGAAGGTCAAGGTGTAAGTGTTACCATTTCCGGTATTTATAAACCCAGTGGTGTTGTAGATGTTGTAACTATTACTACATCATACCCGACAGATAGTGGAACTTTGACTGATAGTATTTCTAACCAAACATCGGGCCTACAAACAATATCAAAGGACTACGATACGGTACAAAATGCACGAACATTGGCATATAAACTGACGCTGACAGGTGTTTCAAACGATAACTATAAGTTACCCAATAACTATGAACAGACATGGAATATTAATCCCAAAGAGATTGACATAGTTTGGAATGTAAATGGAACCTCAAATCTGTATACAAGCCCACTAACATATAATGGGAGTTCACAAGGCATAGTAGCAGCTCCTGCTATCACTGGCGTGACCTCTGGAACATCTTCTGCAGGTGTTTATACAGGGGACAGTATAAGTTATGCGTATACAGGCACGCGCCTAGCCACTAATGCAGGTTCGTATAGTGCAACAGCAAGCACGGCAGGTTCTACACCTAGCTCTAACTATACAGTTTCTGCAAGTAGTGCTACCAAATCTTGGGCAATAGATCCTTTACTGGCGGTAATATCTTGGAGTGGTGCTACAGTTGGTGACTGGACATTATTAGACGTTGTTTACGACGGAACTGCACATAGTGTAAAAGCTTCTGTTAGTAACAAGATAGGTACTGATGCTTTTGTGTTTACATATTCTGGGGATTCCGGAAAAACAAATACTGGTACATATAGTACATCTCTTACAGGTCTTGGAAATAATAACTATACCCTAGGGACAGTACCTCCATATCCTAGTACAACTTGGAAAGTAGTGCCCAGAAAAGTAAGTATAGGGTGGGCAGGGAACGCACAGTACATATATAATGGCGGTCAGCAGGGTGTTACCCTCACATTAGGGAATATAATTTCTGCGGACAGTGTGTCGTTTGATGTTACTACTAGTATTGCAGACAGCTCCGACACGATAACAGCTACAGCTATTTCTGGCGGAACCGTAGCAGTGACTTCAGGCACGACAAAACCTCCTACATTTGAGATAACAAACAGCACGGGTTCAACATCAACAGTAGTTAACTTTAGAGCAACATTATATGGCACATACTCAATTGATACAATTGTGGTAGACGGGAATTCAAATTACGTAATAGATCCGTTAGAAGATTCATTTGAGTGGATAATTGGAAGACGTAAAATTAATTTAACATGGGCTCATGTTGGCACTAATCCACACATATATAATACAACCGAACAAGGTATCACTTTAACAGTAACTGGCATATACGGTGCAGATGAGATTAAATTCAACCTTAACATATTGACACCGTTAACAACACAGGACATAACAAGCGGTGTAACGGTAATAGCAAATAGCACGGCATATAATTTCAAGGCTAAAAATGCGGGGACATATCAGGTTACAGTGTCTACTACATTATCTGGTGCAGATTGTGTGAACTATGAAATTAACCCAGAAAGTGTTAGAACATTTGGTTTTGCGATAGATAAAAAAGAAATTAATCTGCTCACCAACTGGTTTAGTGGTGTTTGGACTTATGGTGGATCAAATACCGCATACTCAGCATTTACTTATGATAATACAAGTAAGGTAGTAACAGCAGGTTTTGCAGCTGGAGCCACGACTGATTCAGATAAACTTGTTTATACAGTAGATGCTCCAAATATTGAATTTGAGTATACATCTGGAACTCACTTAAATGTACAGAAAAATGCTGGGACATATTCAACTACAGCTAAAACAAAAACTACGGGTATTAGCGCCAACTATGTAGTTGTCGGAACAGATACTTTAACAGATTGGGTTATCAACAAGGCAACAATTACAGTGTCATGGACAGGATCTGGAAGCAGTTATACATACTCCGGCTCTCCTCAAGGTATCAGCGCTAATGTATCAGGAATAGCAGCAAGTGATAGCATAAGGCTGATTACAACGTTAACTGGTAACTTTACTAGCACGGGATTTACCACAGACAGCACATTATCTTCAAATACTAGCTATGCCTTTAGTGCAATTGATGCTTATTACATTAGCAGTACATTAACGCCATACTCCATAGCAATTTCAGGAGTATATGACTCTAACGGGAATTCTAGTTTAGGCTCAAACTGCAATTACACTGTTAACAACACAACAGGGACCTTTACAATTGATAGAAGGCAAGTCGCATTAACTTGGGGAACTCTGAGTTATACATATGATGGAACTGTACATACATTATCTCTTCCTACAATACAAAATAGAGTTGGAAGTGATGATGTCTCATTAGCTTGGGCAGTTACTTCAGTGCATTCTGCGACTAATGNGGGTACATACACAGCTGTCATAGATAGTGCACTTTCTGGAACTAAAGCAAACAACTATACTACTCAAGGTGTAACTTTAACTCAATCTTGGAATGTAGCAAAGAAAGAAATTAGTTTGTCATGGCAAGCCTCTGATACAGGATCTACATTTACTGGAGGTAAATATAGGTATACATATTCAGGTAGTCAAGTAGGTGTAGAAGGGACCATTACTGGATTAGTAACTGGGGACACTATTACTCTTGATTATGAAAATAATTCGGGATATATAGACTCCGATACAAGTTATTCTGCAAGCGGAACGAAGACAGCGAGCAGTTCGTCACAAACATTTACATTTAAAGGGAAGAATGCATCCGAGGTAAAATCGCCCAACTATTACAGCATAAAAATAACGGGAATAAGTACTACTGCATCAGATGCGAGCGCAAACTATTCTTTAACAGTGGCAAGCGTATTAACTAGTTCGTTTGAGATAATGAGAAAGAGTATCGCCTTTGGCTGGTCTGATTATGGTACATTTAATCCTGCCGATTATGCCATTTATGATGGAAACAATCATGGTAAAGTCTTAAATGTTTCAGGGTTAATTGGCACAGACAATATAACATTAACGTTTGTGACACAAGGAACATTGACAACCGATCCAGCACTTGTATCTGCTAGTACTAGTATAGGAAACGGAAATTACAACATTTATGCTAAAGATGTTAGAACCAACCCGTATTCATTCACCATTAACGGAATTGGCGGAACGAGTGCAAACAATTATGTGTTACCAGCTGCCAACTTGTCAGCATCATTTACCATCGCTCCTCTCGCNGTNACAATCAGNTGGCAAACAACCGGATTTACATATGATTCAAATGATGGNAAGTACAAACTGACATATGATGGCACAGAGAAGACTATGGTTGCAGTAGTTAGTAATAAAGTGCTTGGAGATACAGTAACTTTTGTGCATGGAGGGACATATTTTGCGACAAATGCTTCAAGTTATACATCCACAATTACGGGGTTAACAGGTGCTCAGTCTGCTAATTACACATTAACAGGGGCTACCGGCGCAACAAGCCAGGCATGGGAAATTGAAAAGAGAGAGTTAAGTTTCTCGCTTGACTATACTGATGGAGACATAAAGTACAGTAATCAAGGAGTAACAGTCGGGTTGGGTGCAGGGTATGACATAAGCATTATAGAAAATAACAAAGTAGCAAGTGACAGTATAACATATAATGCTAGTACATATGCGGCGTTAGAAGCAGGTCCATATTCAGCAACTGCGCCGATAAATACAGGTGAGTACTATGTAACAGTAAATCCTAACTTAACTACCGGTGCCGGCTTAAACTACTACTTAAACCAAACCACAACACTATCGTTTAAGATATATCCAAGGATTATTTCGGGTAGTGCNTTAGAGTGGGAGTATTTTACGTATAACTCGACTACCGCCTCTTATAGTGCTGGGATTGAACATACTTGGGGCAATCCAGTATCATTTGCAGGCTCTAATATTTATCATAACTTTAGGGTGGTTGGAAGCACGGATAGTGTTTTGGATGCTCACCTAAGCTCTGCGGCTATACGACTAGGAGCATATCAAAACCCCAATTACTATTCTGGGCAGTATTTTGGATTATGTACTTGTGGACTTAATGGTACAGAGTTTGCTTATGTCGAATCTGGTACGGCATACTACTATGATCAAGCATTGACCCAGTTAGTGGGCAATACATCAACCAAAATAACCGGTGTAGTGTATATTGATAATGTTGTTAGCACGTTTGAAGATGGTGGTATGGACTATTATGTTAAGACAGGCGATGTAAAAGGGATACATAGTTCTCACCAATGGCCTGATAGTAATACAGCAAACATCCCGACATCAGGACCGCAACATGCAGGTAAGTATTGGTTGATACTTGAAATTTTAGGAACAGAACTTAGTAACTATGAGTTTGATGTTTTAGATGTAGGTTATAGCGATGCTTCATATTTCACTACAGATGCATATGGAACTTATTTAAAATACCCGAATGTGGTGCCAACAACAACAGTTACAAAAGCGTTACCGAACTTAAATGTTGCAGGAGTTTTGGGCACTGTTAAAAACAAGTATGTGTTGACATTTACTGTAAGTCAGATAACTAGTGGTTTTACACCTGGTACCAACCCGACATCTTACTTAGAGACATATAATTCATTAGGATATAGTTATTCACCTACGTTTACGGGCATTCAAGATAGCGACATCATAGTCCAAATAACTGAAGGTTATGCAGACCCATACACAGTCAGTTATGCTAACTATAAGGCAAACGGTATTGTTAAAGCGGGTAGATATAGAATAGATTTTTATGATATATCTACTGGAGGTGGCGGGAGTTCGGACTGCGATACTGCAAATGGAACATTTACTAGTGTAGCCTATACATTAGAAATTCTACCCAAGATTATTACTCTTAACACGCCAGCATTACTTGGAACTCTAACAAAAATTTATGATGGAAATAACACGTACACTGGTTGGACTGCACCTTCCTATGTTGCTGCAGAGTCCTCTGTAGCTAACGACGGAATGCCGATAACAGGAACGTCTATAACAATAACCGCTACATTTAACAGCATCCACGTAAGTAACGCAGATACTATAACGTTTGCTTTGTCCGGTGTAGACGCAGCTAATTATAGGATTCATACGCAGTCCGTAGCAGGATTTGCTTACACGGGGACATATACAGGACGTATTAACTCTGGGGTTAAATTCTATTCAGATAGTTTCTTGCTTAATGAAGCAGGAACGCTAAGTTCTGAAAAAGCTGCTACATATGTAGATGCTGCAACATGTAGTTTCACTGGAGATGGTACAGACGGGACTTCTGGTGTTACTTACTATGTTGCCAATGAAAGTTGTTATTTTAGGCTGGATTTAACAGACTCTATAGATAACACAGCAGGCGGTACAATTACGGCAAGAGAAGTAAGTATTAACTGGCCTNCACAGTCATCATATGGATATAATGGCACTCAACACTCATTTAAAGCGACACTAGGTAATGTAGTAACTGCAGATATTGGTAATGTCACAATAGTAATTGATGTAAATAGTGTAGATGAAGCCACAGATGCGGGTAGTTATTCAGTGGAAATAACTGGGCTAAGTGGTACTGCAAGTCCAGATTATAAGCTCCCAGTAAGCAATCTAAGTAAAAACTGGGCTATAGTGAAGAAGGTCTTGACCTTGACGTGGTCTGATATTGGAACCTTTACTAACAACGAAGCTATATATAACACTCAAAGTTTTGGTAAAACCCTAGCTGTGGCTGGCGTTGTTGCCGGAGATGATGTATATGTGTTAGGAAGTGTGGAAGGGCAACTAGCAGTTTCGCAAATTACATTTACATTAGGTCAAAGCAGTAAAATTACAAACACTTCATATGATTTCTCAGCGGTAAATGTTGGTACATTTACGATTTCTATAACTGGAATGTCAAATGTGGGTGATAGTAAAAACTATGTAATTTCAGCCACTTCTGCAACCTTTACAATCAACAAAAAGGATATAACCATCACTTGGACGGTTGATGCTCTTGGTGGTTGGACAAGTTACTCTGTAGTGTATTCTAGGCAAGAAAGAACGGTTACCCCGAGCTATGCTTCAGGTGCTGCCTCCGATACGGATAATAAAGTATATACTGCGGATGGCACTGATGTTACGTTGTCTCCGTTACTTAATAAGGCTACAAATGCGGGAAGTTATAATGCATCTGTAACGCTAACGGGTGCTAAGAGTGGAAACTATAATATTTCAAGCGGGGCGACGCAGGCATGGTCTATAACTAAGAAGTCATTGTCTATAACAGCTTCTTCTACCAACGCCTCAGCNCCTACAAACTATACATTTGATTATGATGGGAACAATCATGGAGTACAACTTACAGTAACAGGCATCTGCTTAGGCGATTCTCCGCAGTTTACATTCGTAGTTTCGGATGGGGTAAACGTAACCTCCTCAAGTGCTGATTTATATTTAGCTACTGCGAAAAATGCGGGTACGTATCAAGTCCAGGTAACAGATGTAGTGGCTACTGAAACAAACTATGAGTTAAGTTTACAGGTTACACAAGGGTTCACAATTAATAAGAGAGTAATAGCATTAAGCTGGAGCTCAACTACTTTAGTCTATAACGGGTCGGAACAAACTGTTACAGCTACTGTTACTAATTTAGTGGCAGGAGATACTTTAAGCTTAACTTACACAAATGATGCGACGTACAAAAATAAAGCAACAAACGCAGGCTCATATACTGCTAAAGTAGATGGAATTCAAGGCGTAAGTGTAGGGAATTATCAGTTACCAACAATAACTACAACATCTTGGCAAATAACGCCTAAAGCACTCACGTTCAACTGGGTAGATTATGGCGGATCTACAGATACAGTTTTAGTTGAAACATATGATAAGACTGCATATGGTAAGACACTCGTGGTAACAGGGATAATCGGTAGCGATGTAGTAACTTTAACTTATAGCATTCCAGCTAATGTAACATCTAATTTGGTGAGCGGGACTCAAATTAATAATGGTACAAACTACAATTTCTATGCTGTAAAGGCTAATGATGCAGGATATCAAATAGTTATAACCGCGGTTGGAAATGCAAATAATAACTATAGCTTGCCACTAACAGATACCTCTCGAACCTTTACAATACTTAGAAAAGAAGTAGGCGTTACATTTGCTTATACGACACCTTTCACATATGATAGAACTCAAAAAACAGTTGAAGCCACCTTCACTGGCGCATCAATAGAAAGTGGAGATGTTGTATCTCTAACTTATGATAATAGCCAAGTTATAGAGGATATATACTACAGATTGCAGACAAAGGCAACAAATGCAGGCAAATACCGTTCCAAGATAACGGGGCTTAGTGGAGCAGATAGTACTAATTATAAATTGCCGACTACTGGACTAATTAAAGATTGGGAGATATTACCGCTTAAAGTTGTGATTTCATGGAGTACAACGCTTACGTATACGTATGACAGTTACGCAAAGAGTGTACAAGCCACTGTATCAAATGCGGGTGGGGATACCGTAGTTTTAACTTTGAGAAATGATGGCGCAGAAGTAAACAGTAGAGTACAACTTTATATGGCTGTAAATGCTGGTTTATATAGAGCGACAGTTACTGCCGTTGATAATCCAAACTATACACTTAATGGTGTATTAGAAGCTGATAAGAATAGAGATTGGCAAATTAATAAAGCAGATATAACGAATCTGCAACTCAGTAACAAAACAGTAGTTTATGATGGCAATAGTCATAGCATTGTTGTGAATTCTGTGGTTACCCAATATGGCGATACAGCCACTCCAACATACAGTATAACGCCATATGGTGGAAGTACTGTTCCTGGGAATAGTGCAACAAATGTTCATATAAATAGTGGTGTGCCATCATATTATACAGTAACAGCAACTGTGGATGCGGGTTCAAACTATAACCCAATAACTAGTGCAAGTCCACTAACCGCGATATTGACTATAACGCAAAAGGAACTGACATTTAATTGGGGACGCATTGGACTAGATAGTGACAATTTAGCGGAATATGACGGAAATGAGCATGGAATATCTCTTGTAGTGACTGGTATAGTTGGCTCTGATGTAGTTATGTTAAATTACTCATTGACAGGGACTCCTGTTGAAGATGATCTGAATGGCTTAACTCAAATTGCCAACAGCACATCATATGAGTTAACAGCTATTAATGCAGGGGAGTATGCTCGTACAATAACGGGTGTGACTAATACAAACTACAAACTCCCAGATAATACCGTTTCTTCGTTTGAGATTGTACCCAAATTAGTGTTTGTAAGCTGGAGTGGCGTAACAACTGCATTTACTTATGATGGAGGAACAAAGACAGTGCGCGCTAATATTACCGGAGTGTTAGCCACTGATGCAGCAGATGTTAGTTATGTTTATGATGAGTCCGGTATACCATTATATGGCGTAGGCGGAAGTGGTAGGATTAAAATCTCGAGTGAGAGGAATGCCGGTGAATATGTATCTATTCTAACTGGACTTTCCGGCGCTAAAGCTGCTAACTATTCATTGCCAACAACTGGTTTATCTCAAAACTGGGATATTGCTCCTCGGGTTATTACAGTTTCATGGACTGGAAGTAATAGCTATGTATACAACAAAACCCAAAGGCAAGTGACTGCAAGTATAACTAACTTACAAAGCCAAGATGGCGTGCAAGATACTGTAACCATCACATATAAGTCGACCGGAACAGTAATAGATGCAAACAGTGTGGAAAGAACATACGCAAACAGCGCAACGAATGCGGGTGTATATAGAGCTGAAATATCTAGTTTAAGCAATTCAAACTATACAACAAACACCGCACTTAATTTATATTTTGATTGGGAAATTCAAAAGGCAAGCATTACTAATATATCGCTGAAGAATGTTACTGTTGTGTATGATAACAATGACCATCCAATAATATTAAGCATAAACGGCCAGGCAGATAGAACTGTGGTGGAAGCAACCTATGCTACTCAAACTCAATTTGGAGATAATGTAACGATAGCATACACAATTACTCCATTTGGTGGGTCTGCAACATCTGGTAATAGTGCAAAGTACGTACATATATATTCTGATTCACCATCATACTATACAGTCACAGCTGCTATAAGCTCAAGTAATAACTACAACGCGTTTAGTACCCAGGCAACATTAACAATACAGCAAAAAACTATTCAAACTGTAACCGTTTCAGATTTAACCGCGACGTATAAAGGGAAGCCGTACGCTATCACTGCAAGCGCATCAGACGATTTAGTTGATTCGCTTGGGCATACTATTGAAATAACTCAAACTATTAATGGAGTGTCAGGTAATTCAGCAACGAATGCAGGTACATACACGGTAGTTACAACAGCAGTCGTTATGAATGGAGCCAATGTTAATACTAATTTTGCGACGCAGATAAAAACTTCAACATTAGTTATAAATAAGGCAGTAGCTGTGAACACGGATGGTAGTAACATAGTGTTTAATGGCGCAACCGTAACATATAACGCTCTCAATAGATACTTAAACGTAAACAATTCAAGCTCAGGTGATGCTAGTGCTGTTGGTACCTCACAAGTTACAAGTTTGACAATTAAGCCATCCGGTGTGGTTCTCGATGGCGAATTTACTGGAGATATAGTAACGCTACAATATAAATATGGATTTGAGTCCGGACTTTATCCAAATGTGTTTAACGGTGTAAAGAATGCCGATACTTACTATATTCAGTTGACAGTAGAAGATCCAAATTACATAACCCAGAACTTAACTGCGACACTAGTTATAAATAAGAAGAATTTATCAGATGCTGATGTCAATTTATTTATGCTTGGATATGGCGCTGCTCCTGATTATGTTTACTATAATGCTCAATATAGGAGCGTTGGTGTGAATACTATAAATGCAGTTAACTATAATGCAGTTACATCTGTAGCTCTCCTCCAGTTTGATTCAGGCTTAGTTACCTACACTTACACGCAAAATGCATTAGGGTTTGATTACACTGGCTCATGGAGCGCTTTCAACAACAGCATTATTAAGGATGCAGGTACTTATTATGTAAAGGCAGTTATTGATGGTGGTGCTAACTATGTAAGCACAACTAAGCAAGCTGTTGTAATAATATCCAAAGCATCGATTACAGGAATTTCCTTATCTGGTGGTGGAGAACATGTTTATGATGGTACAAATAAATTAGTTACAATTTCTACTAATTTAACTCAATATGGTGAAACTGTACCTGTTTACTATGCAACAAGTCCAACTACCTCAGTTGATAATGGAGCAAAAGATGCAGGTGTGTACACTGTATATGCTTATTTAAATGACAGCAGTAGCGTAGGTTATAATGCTAACTATAATACGCTTAGCTTAAATACCACACTGACTATAACCAAAGCTACTATGTGGAATCCTTCTGATAATTTAGCGGGAGAGTTTTTCTTCAATAATGGGACTTTGACCTATGATAGTTACACACACTATCTAAACGTTATGACAACAAACGCAAGCTCCTTAAGTAATTCGCAAACTACAACAATTGATATTGTTCCTTCGACAAATAAATCATATACATCAGACAGCGCAACAATTATCTACAAGTATGAAACGGTAAATGATGGCTTATATCCCAATAATTTTGTTGGTCAAAAGAATGCGGGAATATATTATTTACAAGCAACACTTAGTAATGCTAATTACAACAATATCGTGTTGACAGCCACGTTGACCATTAACAAGTACCAAACATCTGCAACATGGACAGGAATCGCATTGTATACTTACAATGGAACCGATCAAAAGGCAAGTATTACTGCTAAGTACCAGTTACTAGCAGGAGATGGTGGAAGTACGGCGAGTTTAGCTATTAGCTATACATATTCTGAGACTATAGATGGAGCTTATGTGAGTTCGCTTGAGTTTAAAGATGCTGGATATTATAAACTGACTGCAAGTGGCTGGAATACAAACTATGATGTAACTAATGTACAACAAGCGTTAAGCATGGCAAAGGCTACGATAGTTAGATATCTAAATGATAGTTCGGTTGTATTTGACAAAACGACGAAATACATAAGTGCTGGTACAAACTCTACGCTACCTGATACGAGCGCATATNTTCCTATCGATGGAAGCAATCCTAATACTACTGCAATATCACTGCTTGCTACTGATACATCCGTTATTTATTACTACGTGCAATCTGAAACGGGGAACTTTGTTATAATAAACGGTGTTGGTGTAACATATGATTCAAACGAGCATGAAGGGTTGCAAAGATATGATAAGTTTAGCGGGGCAATTAACGCAGGGGCTTACGCATTAAAGGCAGTCATTAATGCAGGCAAGAATTATAATGTTTGGGAAGGTACTGCAGTCTTAACGATAAGTCCAGCTACTATTACTGGCGTATCGCTTGTTGGATATAGTGGAACGTATGATGGAGCAGAACATGCGGTAACTGTATCGAATGTAAATGGCGCTGGTGTAACCCAGTACAATGATCCACTAACAATAGTATTTTCTATGAGTCCACAAGATAGTGCGCTAGTGTATGGTGCTGGCAATCTTGAAAATAGAGCAAAGAGTGCGGGGGAATACCAAGTTACTGCTAACATAACAGTAAACAGCAATTATATTCCTCTTGAGTTAACGGAAGATATAGAAATAGCCAAAGCTACAATGAATAATAATGCAGACGCAGCAGGCAATTTCTATTTGATGAACGGAAGTATGACATACGATGGATACAATGCATACCTGAATGTTATTACTAACAGCGCAGGAACTAGCTTGTCAGCGGGAAGTGGCGCAACACAAGTAACTCAGGTTGCAATAAGTCCAGTAAATAAGACATCACATGTTGGAGATAACGCAACTATTCAATATAAGTATGGGCTTACCTCGGGGTCATACACAAGCACATTCACTGGTCAAAAGAATGCAGGAAAATACTATATTCAAGCCACATTGTCTAATTCAAACTACATAGATAAAGTGTACACTGCCGAACTAGAGATAACTCCTTATGAAGCCACAGTAACTTGGTCTGGAGTTACAGGTGTTTATACTTATAACGGCCATTCTCAAAGTAGTAGTATATCAGCAACATTTAAGCGTGTTGCTGCAGATGGTGGAGATGATGTTTCGCTCAATGTAAGTTATACTTTCTCACTAGATGGATCTGCTCCCTACACTGCTGCAAGCGAGTTTAAGAATGCTGGACACTATGTTGCTAGTGTAACATGTCCAAACCCGAACTATACATTTCTCAATGCTGTTACATCTCATAATTTACAGATGAGAAAGGCTATTATACTGAGGTATTTATTAGATAATACGGTGGGATTTGATAATACATATCATTTCATAGCTGTCGGCACTAGCGCAACGGTAGTAAGCACCAGATCATATGTAAGTGGTAATGAAATAATTAGTTTACTTGCCTCTGATACAGCAACTGTTTCATATGTATATAATACTGTTAGTACCACTTATACAGGTGATTGGTCTGTATTTAATGGCGCATATAATGTTGGAACTTACTATATTAAAGCTACGGTTGCGGAGAGTAATAACTACGAAGCATTTATCGCTACTGCCACTTTAATAGTTACAATTGCAGATATTAGTAATATCACATTAAATGGCAATACGGTCACATATGATGGATCTGTACATCTACTTGAAGTGTCGGGAGATGAAACACAACATGGACTAACTGTTCCTGTTAGATATTCTATGAACCCAGCTGATGCTGATAATGGTGGGGCTACTAATGGTGCAAAGAGCGCGGGAGATTACACTATTTATGCGTACATAAATGAATCCACTGCTATGGGCTATAACAGCAACTATAATACTTTAACGTTAAATGCCAGTTTACTCATTAATAAGGCTAATATGCACAACAATTCAGATGCTACTGGTAATTTCTATCTTACAAATGGTAGTATGACATATGACTCGTATAAGGCATACCTAAACGTTATAACTAATAGCGCAGGGACAAGTTTATCCTCAGGAATTGGAGCTGTACAAGTAACTCAGGTTGCAATAAGCCCAGCAAACAAAACTACATACACTGGGGATAACGCAACTATAGCATACAATTATACGACAAGTTTTGGTGGGGAATATAGTTCAGTATTCACTGGAACAAAAGACGCAGGTACATATTATATACAAGCGAAGTTAACGAATTCAAATTATAATGATGTAACTAAAGTTGCAGTGTTAACAATATCTCCACTTACCGTCACGCTTTACTGGGAAGGAGATACTGCCACATATACATATTCTGGTCATAATCAGATGAGTAGTGTTATAGCATACTATAACGTTATTAATGCCGATATAATAGATGAAAATGACGAGCATAGACTTAACTTAGTGGAAGATTTAACATATTCAATAACAGAATATGGAACATACAATAGTGCGACAACATTCAAAGATGCTGGTTACTATAAATTTAAGGCAAGTATGGACAATCCAAATTACTCATTTGCCACTGTTACCAAAACCATAAGAATGCATAAAGCAGATATAGGATTATATTTCTTAAATAGCACTGTTGAATATAATACCAACACTCACTTCATTTCAGCTGGAACGAGTAGCACAATAGTTAATACAGCTGCATACATTCCCGCTGGTAGCAACAAGACTCCGGTCACACTTCTTGGTTCAGATATTGCAACAGTTACATATGTATATACCACCGATTCGACAGGATTTGCATATGCTGGGCAATGGAATCCATTTACGGGTGCTGTAAATGCTGGCACATACTATATCAAGGCAAGTATTTTAGCAGCTGATATAACAGGTGGATATTTGAATTATAACGTTTGGTCGGATAAGGAAGCTGTACTACTGATTAATCAAGCAACCATAACGGGCATTTCTTTAACCGGTGGTGGTACGTATACATATAATGGTGCAGAAAGAACTGTAGCAGCAAACACTAATCAATCTCAATTTAATGAAACGCTACCAATTGTTTATACTATGTCCCCTAAAGATATTGCTCTAGTATACGATGCAACCCATCTCGAAAATAGAGCAAAGAGTGCCGGATACTACGTTATTACGGCAGTGATAAATGATGTTACGCATGCTGGCTACGATCCTAACTATAAGAAGCTACAACTATCTAGTTCACTAACAATTGAAAAGGCTGTAATGTATAATACCGATGCTAGTGGAGTATTGTTCTACTTTACCACTGAGACAATGACTTATGACGGACGTATCGCATACTTGAATATAATACGAAGCAGTAGTGGTACAAGCTTATCTTCTGGAGTTACAGCGACACAGGTCCTAGAAACAGCTATAAGCCCCTCAAATGCTACATCATATGTAGGGGATATGGCTGCTATTGAATACTGGTATACTCAAACATCGGGTGGACCATACTCTACAGCGTTTGTGGGTGCTAAGAATTCGGGAGTGTATTACATAAAAGCAAAATTGACTAATAGTAACTATATAACGCAAGAATACGAGAGTACGTTAACGATTAATCCATATAATGCTACAGTGGTATGGACTGGATTTGATGGTTCATATACATATAATGGATTAAACCAAACTGATTCCATATCTGTACATTACGCATTGGTTGAAGCAGATGTCATTGATGACAATTTTGTGAAGAATTTAGATTTATCGATAACATGGTGTGCGACACAAGATGGCGTATATGCCGCCATATTGACGTTTATGAGAGCTGGTTATTATAAAGTAAGTGTAACTAGTGATAATCCAAATTATAACTTTATACACGGTTCTCCACCTCAAGCATTAGAAAAACCATTAGTTATGGCAAAAGCGTATGTTAACCGCTATATGGTTGACAATACAGTCACATACGACGGGTTTACTCATTACATCAGCTTAGGGACTAGTAAGGTTAATCCTAATGATTCTATGGTAACAACTGCGATATTATTAGGAAGTGATACGGTTCAATATTCGTATAAATACAAGACAGATCCCAGTGAATTAGTGGAGTATATAGATACATTTACTGGAAAATTAGATGCTGGAACATACTATATCAAGGCGACTTTACAAATAGCATCAAATAGTCATGGGGGCCCAGATAACTACTATGTATGGCCAGATGCATCAAACGATGAGACAAATACTGCAACTTTAACAATTTCTAGAAGAGAGTTAACAGTAACTCCTACAGTATCATGGACTAAAGTTTATGACAGCACCACCGCCGCACCTGCTTTTACTGTATCTAACTTTGTAACATTAAATGAGCAAGGTGTTAACGAATCTACAACACATCAAGTAGCTGGTAACTATAACAATAAGAATGTTGGTGTTGATAAAACTATAATATTCTCAGTAACACATAATGCAGGCGGAGGAGTATGCAATAATTATTTCATAACCAATATAACTACCGGAGTAATAACCAAGCACACTTTGATTGCTACAACGCCAGGAGGTGGTTGGACTATGGCATATACTGGAACAAATTATTTCGGTGCTATAACTATATTTGAAGAAACTCCTGATTTCCACGGGATATATCCTGGAGATAACCTAGTCGTGTTGGCTTACTTTAATTCGAAAAATGTATCAGCGGCAGACACAATTACATTTAATTTATCTGGAGCAGATTTGCAAAATTATGCAATGTCTAGCATAACTACAGGTGTTAGTATTACCAAAAAGGCTACAACTGCATATTGGAGCAATACCGAGTTAGTATATAACGGCTATATCAGAGAAAGTACAGCTTACTTTAATCTTGTCGGTAATGATCGTACTTTAGCAAACGGTGGCACTGCGGATTTAGATGTTACATTCTATGCTGATACCGCTCATACGATAGTAATTAGTGAGTATAGAAATGCAGGTACATATTATGCATTAGCTCAAATAGATGTATTAGCCGTTGATGAGGGTGGTGAACCCTATGTCAATAATTATACAATAGAAGTCGCAAACGAAAGTATGACATGTACAATAGCTCCTATAGTCGTTTCTATTACATGGAGTGGATTAGATGCAGGATATGTCTATCAAGGAATAGATTTCTTAAGTGATATTTCAGCTACGATAACAGTAGTAGGTACAGATCCAAGTGTTGTAGGATCGGCAACAGCGGAGCTGACCTTTAAGGTGTTGAAGAACGGTGAAGAGGTAACTGAAATTAGAAATGCCGGAGTGTACACTATCACAGCCTCATTAGATTATACGTACCCATCTACCTCCATCAATATGTCGATAAACTATGATTTAAGCAATAATGATAAGGAAGTTACGGTAGAAAAAGCTGACATTACTAATATTGTCTTTGGAGATGGTACTGCTGCAATTGAAGATTCGTTCGAGTATTCAGATGGAACGCCTAGGAGATACTTTGTTACGACGTCAATCTCAGGTGTATTGTATTCTTCTGCTCTTGTGCAAATAGCATATCAGTACGATAGCACAATTAATATGACAGTCACATACAGCGGTGGAGATATCGGGTCTGTTGGTGTTACGGGGAATAACGGTGTTAAGAATGTAGGCACAGGATCATATACAATAACAGCAAGCATTATCGCTACCCAAAACTATAACGCTTGGTCAGGGGCGGTGCAGGTAGAGGTAAGTAAAGGAGATATAACATATGATTTCTTTTATAAAGATAACATAGTTACGTATAAAGGACAGTATGTTAATATGGTTGTTACTAACTCACTAGAGGAACCCAACTTGGTTGATTCTGTAGACATATATTATCGTGATGGTAGTTTTGCAACAGCACAATATAAATATTTAGTGCCGAGCATTAGCGGTGGCTTTGTAGTTATTGAGGATGTGGTTACTGTATATGATGCGGAATTGCATGATGGGTTGACGAGGTATGCATATGTAGCATTCACAAGTCAAACTGCTAGAAATGCTCAAAAATACTACATTTTAGCTGAAATCGTGGAGACAGCAAATTATCTGGACTGGTCTAAAGAAGCGATTTTAACAATCGAGCCTAAAATTAGTTCTGTTAAGTGGGAGTTTAATAACGTGGCGATAGCTCAAGCTGAGGCCATAATGTATAACGGTTACGACCAGTTTGATAGTGTTGGGGCCTTTATAGATGCTGTTGGTAGCGATGGTACCGCGGGAAGGATAGACTTATATATTGATCCAAATCTATTTATATCACAAGACACTCAAAGTTATACTTACAGCCCAACAATAAACGACTATACATTTAATGGGGGGCTATCAAAAGAATTTAGATTAGCAGGCACATATGATGCAGTTGCAGCCTTTAATGTGAATGATATTGGTTCGCCCAGATATTATTCAACGAACTATGTGCTTACAGAACCAACAAGAGAGATGGTAATGAATAAATACGGACTAGATATAACATGGTATCAAGCAGGAACTTCAACATTATATGATCCGCTAGACCCGTATGTATATGATGGTGAACAACATGGTGTTACTCCTGTTGTAGAAGGATTGTACCTTGCCCCTGCAAGCACAACATATTATTCTGATATTTTATTAGGAACCTCTGCTGGTACATTAACTGTCTCTAGAATAGTTTCTCCGACGACAGTAGATGGAGTTGGATTATTTATTGGGGATGGGGTACAGGGAACTAACAAGACAAGATACTACGTATCCCTAGCAGATTGCAGCAAACTCTCCATACCCGTTGTTCTAAGCTTGGCTAGCCAAGTTAATGCAGGTCAGTATATAGCTGAAGTTGTTAGAATAAAAGGTGGCGTAATTTCTGAAATCAATGATCCAGATGCATGGTCAGGTGGATCTGTTGGTGCAGGGTATTTGTACGATTATAACTACGTATTACCATCTGTCGCCCAGGTAGGATCTCTCCGCAGATTGAATTGGGAGATATTAAAGCGCCAGTTGGGAATTGTGCTCACAGATACTTCAGATTTATTTAAATACTACAATGGTAGCAACATACTAGAAGTTTCTAGCACCGAGACAACATATACAGTAGCTAATGAGCTAGGTATAGATGTAAGGACGGAAACACATACAACGAGTGCAGGTGATGGAAGCTTTGAATGGGAGGTCAGTAATATTGTAAATGGAGATCAAACTGGTATTGCCTTAAGCTTTGCAAACATACAATCATTGTTTAGGGCTGCCGGTGAAGATGATGTTTTAGAAGCATCGGTTAAGGCCAATTTAATCAAGATACTATTTAATGTATTTTCACATATAAACTATTATGTTGATGACATAGAGGCTGAGCAAGAAAACTTGTCATATGAGGTGTACAGAGCGTCATCCACTCCCGCAGATCCAAAAGTTGTGTTAAGAAGACCTATAAGTATAGCAAAGAGCATAGTGGCTACTCACATGTATAATGGAACTGGTGTGAACATGATGTATAACAGTGCTGCAAATATAAGAACACTCAATGATGCGGTGTTGTTTGGAGCAATACTTGATTTAATTATAGACACAAACATAAATGAATTATATGAGGGTAACTACTTTGTCGGACAAGCATATATTCAAGGATTAGACCCGCTCGGGAACTCGGTATCTGGCGTAAATGCAAAAGATGCTGGGGATTATACTATTTATATCGTACCAGGGTTAACAACTGCAGATGCTAACGGATATGTTAATTACGATGTGTCTATTGCGACAAGTCCAGCTGATGGGCTTTATAGAATCTTACCTCGAGAGTTGAAAGTTATCTATACTAACTCCGTTCAAAGTTTAGAAACTGCAAGAGCTGTTGCAGGCAGAAAACCTCTAGGAATTTATAGTATTGAATTGCCGTCGGATACGGTTGATATAACAGCAGCTCAACTACAAACTATATTGACTAGTGATGGGATGGGCACATCTTCGTTTAGAATAGAAAATAACTGGATAAGCGAAAGTGTAAACCTTACAGGAGCTAGATACACTATGTTTGTTGGTAGTACAGAAGTAACCGAAGAAAGAATATACATAACTATAGATGATATTGTTAATGGTAATAACTATGAATATAATGTACCTGTATTGCAGTTGACATCTGTAGGACTTGCAAATCCAGCGCTATCGATTAGTGACTATAAATTTATAGTCAATGATTCAAGCGATATAATTAATTTAGGTAGCGACATAAACGGATTAACGAGGGCCAAGTTCGAGTATGGCGAAGGTGAGGGTATAAAACTTACATATACTCAAACGAACGACGTATATGCCATTACTAGCGGTGGTGGCTATGGTAATTACAACACACCTAGCAGCTTTGATGGCTTATACAATGGTCAGGGATATTCAATATATGATTTATCTATATCAGGAAACCTTGATACTGGACATGTGGGGATGTTTGGAGAACTGGCAGGGGAAGTTAGAAACTTACATTTAAGAAGAGCTTCTATAACTGCGGTTAACTTTACAACAGTAGGTGCTATTGCAGGAAGAGTATCTGCAACAGGAATAATCAAAGATTCTAGTTTCCATGGCACCATTGTTGCAAGCAGTGAAACCTCATTAGCTATAGGCGCAATAGCAGGAAAGACAACTGGCGGAACTATGGAAAATATAACGGCAGTTGGATATTTATATGTAAACGCGGGAACAGGGTTGTATGCTGGTGGTGGCATAGGCGTTGTTTCTGATGATATTAGTGGTAAGGCACCTTTAATTAACGGAATTAATAGCTTTGTAGAAATTGCTGCAACATCAGGTATGGGTGCTGTAACAAAAGTTAGCGGGTTAGCGGCTGATATTGCGGCAAATATTGGGATTAATGTTGCGGTTACAGGTATATCCTTCTATGAAGATCAAGATTGTACTATTTCTGCTGGTACCCTCCAATTTGAAAAGAATATAATGAAAGTAGCTGGCAATACATCATATTCATTTGTAGGCGATGGCATCGATGGCGAAGAAGATGTTGTATACTATGTAAAAGGGAACAATGCATCTAAGAATGTGTACTTAAATAATGCTATAATGTTAGATGGTATAATAGTACAGGAAGAACATGTTCAAACAGCTGGGCTTGGAAAGGATTACGATAGTATGATAGCTGATTCAGAAAGTGTGTTAACCATAGTAAATAATTATGTATACAAAAACTGTTATGTAGGAACAGTCAATGATGGAAGCGCATTAAAGCCTTTCAATATATCAGTGCATAATCAGCTTGCATTAATAGAGGCATATAGTTGGGCAAGTTTCAAGCTGTCTAGAGATATAATAATTCCAATAAGTTATGAACCTGAATCATTAACTGGCTGGTATTATGGCGATGGTATAAATACTAATGAGAATAAAATATATTCTCCAAATATCCAAATTACCATGAAGCTTATTAACGTTTCTACTATAAGTCTTGAATCTTTGCCTGATATTGTATACGGTCAATATCCTCAGGGTAGTTGAGGTGTGTTATAATGAAAAGTAAAGTCACTATGATGATATCTCTAATAATCCTCCTTGTAATAAGCATTATTACGGTGAGTTTGGGCTGGTATATATCTCAAGCGGAAATTGAGGCGAAAAATGCCAGCGTTGGTGCTGAACAGAGTGCCGCCGCAAGTATATCAAGTTTACTTATTGAAGAAAGTCATTATGGGGGTCAGTTAGGCAATAAACCAGCGGCGCATGAAGATGCTCCATACATAGTGTATACCGAAATTAACTTAAGTGCTTCTAATGTGTTGGATAATACAAAGTTAAAAATTACTTTGGCTAAACTAATCATTAGCAAGGGGCAGCTATCAGACACTAGTCTACATGTAGAAAATACAAACAGCCCAGAAGACAATATGACATTTAGGCTCATCTCGAGTGGAACAAGGTACTTAGCAAACGCAGATGGCTTTATAGTTAAGGAAAGCAATCCAGCCGAGTATTATACTGTAGTAAATGGCGTTAATCAGTTTCAGTTAGAAATAATATTCTTAAACGAAGAAAGTTATTTACAGTGGGAACAAGATAGTGTAAGTAGTCTTGAGGCATACAATATAGCCAATCCTCCAGGGGTTGAATATTTTGATTGGTTAGAAGGTCAGCCCCAATATTTCAATTATGACCCATGTGTGTATAGCGCACCACTGTATATGTATACAAATTTTTACTTAACTATTGAGTATACGACAGAAGTCTAAGCGACAAACAAAAGGGATATGTCTAAAGAAAAAGGAAAATAGTTAAAAAATGAAAAAAGTACTGATTAAGACAAACTTAATACCTTTAATTTTTATATTTGTAGCCTTGATATTTGTATCAGGGGTGTTGTCTTATGCGTGGTATATAGTCAGTACAGATACTGAGGATACTTTGCATTTACAAGCGGATGGCGCCCAGATAATTATGTTTGAAGCAGAAGTTTCGGCGTCGGCAATTGAAGGGACCCTATATCCTGCTAGAGCAACAAAAGAGGCGTATATTAATGGCACAATACCTCAAGTTCCGCAAGTAATAGCGGATGGAGAGGGTGTTTTGCCAAGTTATCTTAAGAGGGCGGCAGGTATAGCTACATTTGGTACTAACCTTACATATGAAGCAGAGCAGCATGCGGGCCGTATTAGGTTAGATGTTAATGCGACAGCAACAATAAAAAACGGTCCTTCCTCTCGTAATTTGATTAACACAAATGAGTTAGCAGTCGATTATCAGTTCCAAATTCAAGAGTTTGCTTTGACGCTAGATGAAGACGGAATGTTTAACATTAGAGGAGTGTCTTTTCCGGAAAACTCTACGATTTATAGGAGGGGCACAAAAAACTTTTATAGTAAAATTAGTGAATATGTGCCAGCAACAGGGGACAGGATTATTTATAATAATAAAGATGATGTAACAACATACAATGTCCTATCAGGAGCGAGGTATGTAGATAATGTTAATATATATGATTACCAAATAGCATATATTAGAGATGGTAAAAGAAGAGTTGAGTCGTACGAAGGCTATATCCCAGCTTCTGGAGATAATGTTTTATATGTAAAGAAAGAAGACCCTTCAGTTATAATAACACAGTCTGAGAATAAATATGTCGAGAATATGCCTTTAAATGACGGGCTGGTTTTCTTTACTAGAAGTGGAAAAAATAGGATAGAAAGTTTATCAGTATATAATTCAGGAAGTTCGACAGATCCAAAAGCAATGAAAACTGGGGATAAAATATTATTTATGATGCACGATGATGGGCTTCAATCATATGTAAACAGTACAATAGATGGAGTATATAGAGGAATGGGTATGAATCAAGCATTTGTTTCATATCGGAAAGGTAGTGCATTTAGTGGTCCTATATATATGGTTAACAAATCTTACTACGATGCCAATTATGCGGGGTATGGGTCCGAGTATTACCAGACAGGTTCCGGATTAACTATTGATGGGGTAACCCTCAATGATGGAGTAAACTTGGTAAATCATGTTGTTTTTTATAGAACATATAATAATACTTCAAGATTATGTGTTGATGAGCTGAATGCATACACGCCGCAAACAGGAGATATCATTCGTTATTATAAGTACTATGATGCTACTAAAGTTAATTTTACTACAGGAGAAGGTGGGGATAAGTACACTGCAAATCGCACCGATTTAATTTATACCAACGATGCGTCTTGGGGAGAAACTTCAAACGACGTAATCTATAAAAACAGTAATGGGGAGATATCTCTAGCTGATGTCAATAATTTTGATATATTATTGCTAGGCAATATGGATAACATTTATTATATAAAAAAATTGGATAAGACTAATGTAACCACTTATCAATACACTCAGGACACTCATAC
>JGI24710J26742_10000655_pt1 | contig 32212 bp, 20 predicted proteins | sample BioPla2DNA2_FD_26742 | JGI IMG/M metagenome (IMG submission 26742)
GCTGCTGATCCATACGCTGCTCCATCTTCCGATCCATATGCCATGCCGGCTGCTGATCCATACGCTGCTCCATCTTCAGATCCATATGCCATGCCGGCTGCTGATCCATACGCTGCTCCATCTTCCGATCCATATGCCATGCCGGCTGCTGATCCATACGCTGCTCCATCTTCCGATCCATATGCCATGCCGGCTGCTGATCCATACGCTGCTCCCTCTTCCGATCCATACGCCATGCCGGCTGCTGATCCATACGCTGCTCCATCCTTCACCCAAGGACTTCCTTCCTTGCCATCTCTAGACTTCTCCCAACAGCCAACGACACCTTCCGCCTCGACAAATTCTACCCCCTCCGTTCCTGCTTTAAAGACAACTTCTTCGTCTTCTGCCGTAAAAGGCAAAAACTGCCCCAAATGCGGAGCAAACAACAGCGTCAGAGAATATTATTGCTCAAGCTGCGGAGCTCCTCTTATGTGAGAACTCCAACCCTCTTTCTTAGCAAAAGCAACCAATTGCCAAGACCCTTGAATAAGTGTTAGAATTCTCCGATTTACAACAAGGAGAAAAAAACACATGCCTATGTATGAATTTGTTTGCAATGACTGCAATACTAAATTTGAAAAACTCTGCTCAATAAAAGATGACCTTTCAAAAGTTGAATGTACAAACTGCAAAGGCACGCATGTAAAAAAGCAGTTTTCCGTTATTTCCAATTCAGGCAAGAATAATTCTTCGCACTCTCATTCTTGCTCTGGCGGAACCTGTTCAACCTGCTCTTCAGGCTGCTGCTAACAAAATTATTCCTTTCCAATGTCCCCAAAAACTTCACCTGCATCCCCTTTGTCTAAACCAAGAAGCGTAAAACTGCTGATATTAGCTCTTACGCTTCTATTACTGACCGCAATTGCAGCTTCAATGACAGCGGGACAAATGAAAATTTCACCTTTCAAAATAATTAGAAACTTCTTCTCAATTTTTTCTGAAAAACAGGAAGTTTTCACACCCGGGGAACAATCAGTTCTCAAACTGAGAGTCTATCGCACGGCAGCAGCAGCATTAGCAGGAATAGCTCTTTCAATAGCTGGCGTTATCTATCAGAGCATTTTTATAAACCCGCTAGTTTCACCAGATCTGCTGGGAGTCACAGCAGGTTCTTCCTTTGGGGCTGCAGTAGGCATACTTATTTCCGGCAGTTTCATGACAGTTCAGACAAGCGCTTTTCTTTTCGGACTCGCAGCAGTGTTTTTCGCAGTGACATTAGCCAAACAATTTAAAGGCGATCGCCTTATAATGCTTATGATGTCAGGTATGATAAGTTCCTCCCTCTTCGGTTCCCTATTATCTTTATCCAATTGGCTGGCAAAGTCTCACGAGCTCTCTTCCATACTTCACTTCATGATGGGAGGCTTAGCAACTGTCCAACCTCAAACAGTGGCTTATGCGGCTTTTCTAATTTTACTTGGTTCCATTTTTCTTTTTCTTATGGCAAATCATGTGAATCTCCTGAGCCTCGGAGAGGAAACCGCATCTTCATTAGGAATTAATGCAACTTTTTCTAGAACAGTTCTTATCATGGGAGCCACCCTAATTTCTTCAGCAGCCGTCTATCTGGGCGGAGCCATTTCTTGGGTCGGAATGATGATACCTCACATGGCAAGAATGCTTGCCGGCTCCGATAATAGAAAACTTATACCTGTAGCCGCTTTAATTGGAGGAAGCTATTTAATAGCCGCAGATATCATAGCCAGAAGTTTTACGGCAGGCGAATTGCCTTTAAACTTAATCACCTCCGCCTTTGGCATTCCATTTCTTATTTTTGTGCTCTTCAAAACCACTAACAGAGAGCAAGCATGAGTATAATAGTCAAAGCTGAAAACTTGAATTTTGCATATGGCTCTCGTAAAATCATAGAAAATCTCTCTTTCGATATAAACCGAAATCACATAACAGCCCTTTTGGGCTCAAACGGAAGCGGCAAAACCACTCTTTTAAAGCTTATAGCGGGAGCTCTTTTGCCTGAATCAGGAACAATATCTTTCAATGGAAAGCAAATAAAAGAGTTCAGCAAAAAAGAACTGGCGGCTAAAATAGCTTTTGTGCCTCAAGAAAAACGAGACACTTTTGCTTTTCCGGTAATTGAAATGACAGCTATGGGCAGAACTCCATATACAGGTTTTTTCGCCAAGCTTTCAAAAAAAGACTATCAAATAGCAGCTGAGAGCTTAGAGGTAATGGGAGCCTCCCACCTGGCTTCCAGATATTATACTGAGCTGAGCGGAGGCGAAAAACAGCTGGTTCTAATTGCAAGAGCTATAGCTCAAGACAGCGAGCTGCTTATATTAGATGAGCCAGAAACAGGTTTGGATTACGGCAACAGAATTAAATTATTAAAAAGCATTCAAAAACTGAAGTCTATAGGAAAAACAGTTATTTTTACAACTCATAGTCCTGAACATGCTCTTTGGACAGCAGACAACACCATGCTTCTAAAAAATGGACAGATCAAAGCTTACGGCTCCACTCAGTCAACTCTTACTGAAACCTCTCTCTCGGAACTATACGGTGAACGTATAATAATTCTTCAGAATCCCGATACATCTCAAGGCAATATAATGACATGTGTTCCATGCCCCTCTACTGAAAACTGACCAACTCCGCCAAATATATAGAGTTGATTTATTTTTTTTTGCCATTGCTAATTTGTAAAACTATACGTAAAATGAAGAATACTTCAAAAGAAAATAAGCAGGAGAAATAAGATGAAGAGGAAAACATCCTTAGCATTACTAGTTCTTATGCTTGCAGCGACATCGTCCTTTGCTGCTGGAATACGTGTTGCCGGAACCAGAGGACCCAACACTTCTTTTATAGTTGAGTGTCCTGAAATTAAAATTATCCCTTCCCAGACTATCGATTCACAACAGACAGTGGCAATATCAACTGAAAATACCACCCAGTCCTATATAAAAGGAGCTCCAGCTCTGCCTTTTTATTCAGCTCTTGTCATGCTTGATCCGACAACCAAGCCGGTTTTTAATGTAAGGAGTCTTGAGAGTAACATATTAGATCTTGACTCTCCTATAGTTCCAAGCAGAGGCAACTTTAAAAGAAGTATTGATCCTTCAACTGTTCCTTATGAATTTGGTTCTGTTTATGAAAAAGACGAATGGTACCCCGCTGACAACGATATGGTCAAAATGGGAGAACCTTTCATATTCCGTGAAGTTCGCGGAGCAAACCTCAGAGTTTTTCCAGTTCAGTATAATCCGGTCAAAAACCAGATAAAGGTTCACAACAAGATCCAAATAGCTCTTTCTTATGAGAAAAAAGAATCACCCAACAGAATCAGAAGAAACACTCCTATCAGCTCAGTATTTGAACCTCTCTATAAAAATGCCTTTATCAACTACGCTCAGGCTTCCAGCAGATTGCCAAAACTCAAAGAAACAGGTCGTTTGCTTATAGTTACGCCAGACAGATTCATGCGTACTATAAAGCCCTTTGTCGATTGGAAAAAGAAATGTGGCATTAAAGTCAGCATCGTTTCTATGAGCAACGTAAGCAATACAAGCAAGGGTCTTAAAACTTATATTCAAAATCTGTATAACAAAGGCGGACTCACAAATATACTCCTGATTGGAGACTCCGAGCACATTCCCACCAACAAAGGCGTAAACGAAGGAGCCGATTCAGACCCATGCTATACCAAACTCGCAGGCGATGATCATGTACCCGATGCCATGATAAGCAGAATATCTGCCAATAATGAAGAAGGCGTTGCTTATCAGCTTTCCAAAATAATCAACTACGAAGCTTATCCAACACAAGACAAGTCTTGGTACACGAGAATGATGGGTGTGGCCTCTGATGAAGGCGAGCAGCCAGACTATGAGTATATTGACAACATCAGAAAAACCCTTGTAGAAGAAAAGGGCATAATGAAAGATGCCATAAAAGTTTATGACCCACGTGCAAAAGCCCAGCAAGTTATTGATGGCGTCAACAAAGGCGTCTCGCTCATCAACTACCTTGGGCACGGCACAGGCACAGAATGGTACACATCGGAATTCAGCAACGACCACATGAGCAAACTTTCAAACGGTCTCAAGATGCCTATTATCTTTGACGTTGCTTGCTTAAACGGAAGATTCGTTAAATTCACAGGCTTCGGTGAAGCATGGATGAGAGCGGGCTCAATTAAGAACCCTGCAGGCGCTGTGGGTTACTGCGGTTCCACTACTAGTATGGAATGGGTTCCCCCAATCTATGTACAAAAAGAGATCAATAATGTCTTCATAGGAAACAAGGTTTATAAAACTTTTGGCGGTCTATTCTTTAACGGTATTATCAGAGGTCTTGAGATATATTCAACCGACCCGCACGGTGATGGCGTTATGATGATGGAACAATGGCATATGTTCGGTGATTCAACAATGAGAGTTAACTTCAGACCTCCCGCTTCTGTGAAATCAAGAAATACAACTGCCAGAAGTGAAGACGCTTTAACAGTGAAAATTCAAGTTGCAGATGAAGATAACAATCCTGTTGAAAACGCTATAGTTACCGTATACGAACCCACACTGAAAATGCTCAGACTCGCCTATACAAACATAGAAGGCGAAGCTGCCGTTACTATTCCTGCCAAACACTCAGAACTTTATTATACGGTTACAGGTAATGGTATAACCCCCATAATAGACGAACCTATTAAAATTTCCGTTACTCCAGCTAACGCAAACGAAACAGGACAAGCAGGTCAGGCTCAGGTCAGGCTGGACAAGCAGGTCAGGCTGGACAAGCTGGACAGGCTGGACAAGCAGGTCAGGCCAAATACTGATATATAAAAAGAGTATTAGCACTTTAACTTAACGTTACTAGCGTCCACAAAAAGACCGTCTAGGCTAAACGCTCAGACGGTCTTTTTATTTTCCCTAAGGGCAAGTAAACTTCTTTTATAAAAGGGCTCCATACATTTTATTTTATCTTCCCCTTAATGTCGCTATCTAAAAATAGACATTCAATTAAGTCTAACATAAAGGATTCTGTGAATATTCACGCTGGAAGTCTCTTCATTAACAGTATAAAAAATCAAATATTTTTAAAAGATTCAAACCTGTATCCCTTCAGTGCCAAAGGCTCACCTAGCACTTTCAGGTATTTTTTTAATCAGAGGCTAGAAGAAATGCTGATAACCAATGCAAGAGGATAAGTCACCGATGTTTTTTATAAACATTGTTATATGAATTTAAGTATAAACACTATCATAATTCAAAAAGTAAATTAACAAGAAGCAATTATTGAATTTTGAAATGCAGACTTGAGGAGAAAGTAGAATAGAGAACAACTATTGGGAGAAATGCTGGAAATCTGAGAATCGTGCTGAGCTAAATCGGTATTTGGACAGCTATAATAATTGTCATTGCGAAGAAATTGATTTTTTTCATTAAATCTGGGATGCACTATGTATGTGATGCTGCCTGCGGTTTTGGTGCATACACTCTGGCATTGGCTTCAAACGGGCTTAAAGTAAAAGGCTTTGACATTTCTCAGGAGGCTGTAGAAATTGCCAAATCGGGCTTGATGAAATATGGTTATGATTTAGATCTTAAAGTCGCTGATATTTGCAATACCGGATACAACACTGGAGAATTTGATGGGGTCTTTGCACATTCGGTTATTGACCATCTGACTTATTCAGATGCAAAAATCGCATTACAGGAGCTGTGCCGAATTGTTCGTCCTGATGGTTTGATTCTTCTTTCTTTTGATACTCCGGAAGATTTCGATTATGAAATAGAGCACAGCATATTAGAAGACGGGAGTATATTATATTCAGACAATACCAACAGAGCTGGTATGATTTTTCGTCCTTATGATGCTAAGATGATTCATGAAATTGTCAAAGGTAAAGAAATTGTCTTTGAATCTCTTAATACTAAGAACAAACAAATTGTCATACTGAAAAACAAATTGTAATAGACCAGTTAGACAGGTTCATATTGCTATCGCTGAATGCAGATAATTTCTAGCTAATTAAGAAGCGACAAAGAACAGTTTGTCGCTTCTTAACATGTATAATAGCTATAAATAGTTAAAGGTCAGCAGGTTTTTGAAAAAGGTAGCGTCTTTTCTTTTTGGTAATTCTGCCGTATTCTATGGCCTCTTTAGGGCATCTGCATATGCAAGCCATGCAATGGGTGCAACTATCGCCCCAAATGGGCTTATTTTGCGAAATTGCAACATTGTTCAAAGGACAAACCTCCGCACAAAGTCCGCATGAGATACAAGTATCTTTCACATAAAATTCTTTTGCCTTGACGCAAAATCTGTAGAATATTTCGTTTATTATCCCGCTTTTAAGAAGATCAAAGAGCGAAATTGCCTTCTGTTCCAAATCTTTTCCCGCTTTTATTATTTCCGCTGTCCGAACAATCTGCGGCATGGCCTCTTTTACTATCAAATCAGACTTAGGTTTCGAGGGAACAGGAAACATTGCTATATAGTTTTCAGGCATCTTTATTTCAGCACATCCGCCAAAAATGAACTTTTTCTTCCGGCATAGGCTCTCGGCATACTTTTGAGCATTGCCTATATCGCTTCCGCAAGTCATTACAAAATAGGCTTTGAGACCTTCAGGAAAGTCGGTTTTAACGATGTATTCCTCAACTATTCGGGGTATTCTCCAGCTGTAAGCAGGAAGAACAAAAACTATATATCTATCATCATCCGCTTGTATCGGATTATAGTTTTCCAGCTTAATAAGCTCATTTAACGAAATAATAGAGGATTGAGCCAAGGCTTGCGAAAGTTTTTCGGCAACAAAGAGACTGTTTCCTGTGCCAGAGAAGCATAGAATCATATTAACTCCAAGTGCTGTGTTGTGCTGTTAATCTCTTTTTATTTAAATTAACTTCATTCGGAACAAAAGGAGATTTCACGATAAGATCTAAAAATATGTGTAAAAAAGCCGCCTGGGCTTTATTGCTCAGACGGCCTTTTATTACGTGCTTTTAGGGAGGATCAGAGTTTTACAGCAGCGTCAACTATAGGAGCTACTTCTGCACCTACTACGGTGTAGTAAGCTTCTGTTGTGCCTGCAGGCATTGTAACAGTTACATCGCCGTCAACGTTGGAGTAGGAAACTCTTACGTTTTCAACGCCAGGAGTATAAACAGTTACTCTTGCATTTTCTACAGGTTTGCCTTCTTCATCTGCGACCTTAATGTTAACAGTCACGCCATCTTCGCTTCTAACAGATTTGGATGTAGATTTGACAGTTGCAGGAGGAGCGAAGCGAACTTGCATTGTGGAGTCGCCGAACATGTGCCACTGTTCCATCATCATTACGCCTTGACCTTTAGCATTTGCTGTATAGAGCTCAAGCCCTTTGATGATACCGTTGAAGAAGAGACCGCCGAAAGTCTTATAAGCTTTGTCAGCTATGAAGACTTTATTGATTTCAGCCTGAACATGGATGGGGGGAATCCAAGCCATATTAGTGGTAGAACCACAGTAACCGACTGCTCCAGCAGGGTTGTCAATATTGCCAGCTCTCATCCAAGCTTCGCCGAAGCCTGTAAAGTTAACGAATCTGCCGTTAACGCAAGCTACGTCAAATATAATAGGAAGCATGTTGCCATTTTTGAGGCTTGACATATCGCGGTTGCTGAATCTGGTTGTGCCCCATGAAGTGCCTGAACCGTGTCCGAGGTAGTTGATAAGAGCAACGCCTTCGTTAACAGCATCGGTAACCTGCTGTGCTTTAGCACCTGGATCATAGGCATTGAAGCCATCGGTCATAATACCTTTAGCAATCAGAGTTTTCTTTATATCATCAATGTAGGTGTAGTCAGCGGGTCTGCCTTCAGCGGAACCTACTCCAAGAAGTCTGGTATACCAAGATTTATTTTGTGTAGGATAAGCTTCGTAGTTAATGATCTTGGCTACTTGGTATGCAACGCCTGCTTCGTCTTCAGCAGAAATTCTGCTTATCATTGCATCGGGGACGTGGTCATCGCCAGCAAGTTTGGTATAGCAGGGGTCTGAATCGGCTCTTTCGTTTACACCCTTGTTGGTAGGAATGTGCTGAGCATCGCCAACAAGCAGAATATTTGTAAGTCCGCCTTTGTCATATTCAGCCTGAATATAAGCTTTGATATCAGTATTGGTTTTTCCAACTTTGCTCAGAGGAACCATGTCGACTTTAATGCCGATTTTCTTTTTCCAAGCTACGAAAGGTTTCATAGCAGAAGCGAACTTGTCAGCAGTTATGATAAGAAGTCGGCCAGTTTCTTTGAGTTTTGGCAATCTGCTGGAAGCCTGTTCATAGTTGATGAAAGTGCTTTTGTAGATAGGCTCAAAAACGCTGCTGATAGACTGACTTCTGCGAATTGTATTGGGAGAATTTTTCTTTTCATAAGAAACAGTCACCTGGATTTTGGTGTGAACTTTGATCTGTTTCTTTACAGGGTTATACTGCACAGGGAAAACAGAAAGGTTAGCACCGCGAATTTCACGGAAAATAAAGGGTTTGCCAATTTTGACCATGTCTTTTTCGGCAGGATACCAAGCATCTTTTCCATAAACAGAACCGAATTCATAAGGAACTGTTGCGGGGTCAATATTTCTTGTGAAGTGACCTCTGCTGGGAACTATGGGAAGTTCAACATCAGACACAACGCTTTCAAGGCTCTTTACAGAGAACACAGGGCGTGTATTGGGTTCCAGCATAACAAGGGCTGAATACATGGGGAGCTCAGGAGCACCTTTATCAAAGGTTACAGATGCTTCAGGAGCAGAAATTGAAACTGTTTCTTGTCCATCAATTGTCTGTGAAGATGAAAGTTCTATTTTCGGACATTCCACTAAAAAAGAGGTATTTACTCCTCTGGTTGCAGAAACACTGATACCGGCAGCAAAAGATGATGTTGCTGCGAGCATGCCTAGGGCTAAAAGTAGTGCTATTCTTCTTTTCAAGCTTATTCCTCCTACATGGTTTTCTTTTTTAAGCGTCTTACTATTATACGTACAGTTCAATCATTACGCAATAGAAATACAAAAAAAAATTGACTTTTTTTAATATTTTTTTCTCTCCTTTTTAAGTTTGAAAGTTTTAGCAAAATAATTAAAAGTCAACTACTCCTCTCAATATGAATTTGTCAAGAAAAAAGAAAGAAAAATCCATATATTTCAAGAGGAAACTCCAGAGATTAGAAAGCTGAAATATTACCTAAGTCTGAAAAGATAAAAAAGGCTTGCAGCCTTACACATATTGCATAGCAATCAATAAATCAGGATAAGTTTTTACGCAGATTTGATTTAAAAGAGGCAATTGCTTAGATAATAGGAAATACATATAAAATCAGAGCAAAATAAATGGAAATGCAAATGAAAAGTAAGAATTTCTGCCTGCATATGATGACAGCTCTATAATATATATAAAACAATTCAAGGAATAAAAGCAGGTAAAGACAAAGCACTGGGAATTCGTCTATTAAGGAATCCTCACACTATCTATAAACATATTAATAAAGCTATATTTTTCAGGAGTGTTGCCAAACAATTCCAGAACTGACCACTTTACGGGTTGTATTAAATGATTTCGTGAAAAATAATATAGCGTATAATGAGACTGGTTAACATACCTGCAGCCAAATCATCCGCCAGCATGCCCCGCCCGCCTTTAAAAGTCTTAAAAATACTTATAGGGAATGGTTTTACAGTATCCAAAGCCCGATAAATCAAAAAGGCCAGCAAAATAATTTTCCAAGTGGGATTTTGTATGGCAAATAAAGAAATCCACATACCTGCAATGTCATCTAAAATGACTTCTTTGGGATTTTTAGTTTTTTCGATCTGTTCAAGCTTTTCTGAAACAGCTACAGCTACAAGTATGAACAAAACCAGCAAAGACAACTGAAGGAACCAGTGCAAATTCCGGGTCATAAAATACAGCAATATCCCAGGTAAAGAGCTGTGCAAAGGATGAAGAGTTTTTACATAGCCCAAATTGCCAAAGGAACCCAAAAATCTATAGAAGTTTTCGGTTCCGGATTTATTTTGCCAAAAAGTCTCTGTTCTGTTTAAAGTAGTCATAACCTGAATATATAGTAGCAAAAACGGCAAGCAGCATCAATATAATATTCACAGAAGGAGATACTTTCTCAACAAAAAGTTCTCCAGGTTTCCAAGCAAAAGCATTGAAGATTACTTGCAAACTCATAAGGCAGAGAGATGTTATTATAGCTGTAAGCTGAAAACCAGTCTTCCATTTGCCAGCCTTGGAAGCTGCTATAACTTCACCATGTTCAATCGCTATCAGTCTCAAACCTGTTACAGCAAACTCTCTGGCGATAATGAGAATAGCCATCCAAGCAGAAACATAAGTAAGACTTTTATATTGCACCATGCAGACCAAAGCAGCTGTTACAAGAAGTTTATCAGCTATAGGGTCAAGAAATTTTCCCATGGCAGTGACTTCCTGAAAGCGACGTGCCAAATATCCGTCATAGTAATCGGTTATAGAAGCTATAATAAAAATTACCGCTGCCACAACCTTGCCCCAATCTCCTGCAAGAGAAGCGCCTTCCGGACGCCAGCAAAAAGCTATGACAAAAAAGGGAATAGCTATAATTCTTCCAACTGTCAATTTAGTAGCTAAGGTCATTTCAGAGGTCTCGCTTTAAAATCGTATAATCCCGCTTCAGTGATAACTCCCTTAAAAATATCACCAGGTTTGATATTCCCGGTATCTTCCAAAATTGTTTGATTATCCACTTCATAAGCATCATATACAGTTCTTGCCAAAATCTTACCATTTTCAACAGCGTCAGCCATAAGTTCCAATTCTCGTCCCACCCATTTTTCAGCAGTTTCGCCAAGTATTAATTGCTGAAAAGTCATCAGCTTATCCAAGCGTTCGGCCGCTTTTCTTTTGCTTACTTTCGGAGTCATCTCCGCACCTCTTGTTCCTTCTTCAGGAGAGAAAACAAAGGCTCCGAGTCTGTCAATTGGATATTCTTCAAGAAAAGTCAGCAAACGTTCAAAGCGTTTATCTGTCTCGCCAGGAAAACCAACAATAAAGGTTGATCTTATAACAGAATTCTGATAATTAGTTCTAATGTGAGAAATCAGCTGCTTTATCTGATTAGAATCAGTATGCCGATTCATCTTATTCAATACAGTATCGTCTATATGTTGAAGAGGAATATCAAAATAAGGAAGGACTTTCTTTATTGAGAAAACTCTGTCAATAAAGTCAGGGGTAAGCCTTTTAGGATGCAGATAGTGAAGCCTGATCCACTCTATCCCGTCAATTTGGGAAATTTTGGACAAAAGCTCTTCTAGTGATGTATCAGTATCTTTGCCATAGGCAGTTGTATCTTGAGCTATAACAGAAAGTTCTTTTGATCCAGTTTTCGCCAAATTTTCAGCAGTCCTTAAAATTTCCTCTTCAGGAAGAGAGCGAAAAGATCCCCGTATCTTAGGGATAGCACAATAACTGCACCAGTTATCACAACCTTCCGCTATTTTAAGCAAGCCTATATGTGGCGGAGTAAAGAAACGTTTAGTTATCGCCGAAAAATCAGCACAGTTCTTTTTGGGAGCTTTAGAAACAGTCAGTTCCTTTAGAAGCAGAGACAAAGATTTATCATCAAAGAACTTGAAAAAATAGTCTATTTCGGGAATATCAGCTTTGAGTTGCTCTTCGTATCTTTTTACCAAACAGCCATAAACCAAAAGTTTCTGAGCTTTATTTTTTTCTTTATATTCCGCGAGGGTAAACAAAGTATTCAAAGACTGTTCTTTAGCATCATTAATAAAGCCGCAAGTATTCAACATAAGCAAGTCAGCTTCATTAGGCTTGTCAGTCCATTTTAAACCTGCATTTTGAAGAAAATTGGCAACATACTCTGAATCTGCTGTATTTTTAGAACAGCCTAATGTGACAATATGAAACTTAATCATGGCGACAGGATGAAATCACGGCATCAAAATTCGCCTTTCGATCTTTCTATATGTATCAGAGAGCGTTTTGCGTCTTTTGCCAATGCCGAAGTAGGCGCCAATTCTATAACTATGTTGTATTCCTCCAGAGCTTTATCATACATATTTTTGACTCTATATATGCTCGCAAGTCTGAAGTGCGCCTCTACGTAAGAGGGCTCTAACTGTATTGCCCGGCGATATGAGGCCATTGCATCATTTTTCATATTGGCTTCATAGTTTTCGTTATAGGCCTCACCCAACTCAAAGTGGGCTCGAGGAGAGTTTTCATTAATTTTAACAGCCTTTTTGCATATAGCTATAGCTTCTGCATACATCTTCTTGCCGCTTATAGACTGTTTAGAGTAGACAAGTTTGAGTCCCCAATAAGGCCAGAGGTTTTCAGGCTGCAAGCTGTTTGCCAGCTTGAAATAATAAACAGCTCTCTGCTGTTCTTCCTCTGTCGGAGTAAAGCCCAGTCCTAATGTGACGTGCGCATATCCAAGAGCAAAATTCGCCATAACATCTTGCGGAGCGAATTCCGCTTTATTTTGATATTCTGCCAAAACAGCAGTCAAAGCTTCTTCACGGTTCGGAGCTGATGCCAGATTTTCTTTCTGAACATCTATGAGCTTCATATAGTGCTCTCCATTTTCAGGATCAAGCTCTGTCAGCTGACGCATAATTGATATAGTTTCTTCAAATCTGCCAAGCTGATGTAAAAGTTCTGCAAGTCTGGTGTTAACCAAAATATTTTCAGGTTCCAGCTCAAGAACCTTTCGATAGCATTGCTCAACTTCAGGAAGCATATTTTTCCTGTGATATGAAAGAGCTATCGCAGTAATAACCATAGTATTGGATGGTTCAAGCGCAAGACACTTGTTTAAGATGTCTATAGATTGATCTATGGTCTCTTCTTCCGTTAGAGATTTATCCAAGTTTTTGGATATAAAGAATCCAAGTTCAAAAAGGTTGCAAACAGAAGGATCTGACTCAACATTGCTCCTGAGTTCAGCATTCATATCGGAAAGCTCTTCAAGGGATGTTTTCCCTTCCAACTGTTTGAACTTCAAATTCTGAATTATGTCATAGCGAATCTTAATATCATCAGGCTCATACTTTTTGGCGAGCTTAAACATATCAACAGCTTCGACAAGATTGCCCTTGATTATATTCAATTCCGCCAACTTCAAAGGCAATTCTTTATAAACGGCATCTTTGTCATTGTTAAGAGCCTGTTCATATTCAAAGGCGGCTTCATTCAGCATATTTTTGGCTTCATAGAGAGTGCCAAGCTTATATCTGGAGAGCAAATGTCTGTTATCCAGTTCTATTACGTTGTCATAATGCATAATAGCTGCGTCTATATCGCCATTTTCTTCAGCTTGAGCTGCATTTGCAAGGGATGTTTCTATTTCATTCTTTCTTTCATTGTAAGAAAGAGTGGCGAAGAAATCTGTGGCTGTTTCGTTTCCGGCATCAGCGTTCAAGACCTTCTGGAACCAGCCCTTGGCCGCTTCGTTATCGCCTTTGTCGCGTGTTATCATTCCAAGCTGAAGAACCGGTTCAAGTTCATCAGGCATAGCTTGGTGAGCCATTTCATATTTCTCTATAGCTTCATCAGCCCATTCTTTTTCTTTGAATATCTTGCCGAGCATGCAAAGACCCAAGTAATGATCAGGATGCATAGCAAGCAAGTCTTGAAGTTCCATAGCAGCCTCATCGACTCTGTCTGTTTCCCTGTAGATCTGAGCGAGACAAACATATGTCTCCGGCTGCTCAGAATTGAGCTCTTTAGATTTCTGGAGATCTTCTACGGCAGCATCATACTCTTGCAATTGCATTTTGGTAGTGCCAAGTTCAAACCATGCTATGTGATTTTCCGGCTGCAATCTCAAGGCATTTTCATATTCAAGTATGGCATTCTTCATCATGCCGCGCTCAACGCAAAGCCTTGCCTGCTTAATAGAGTAATTAACTTGGCTTTCAGTCTTGGAAGCAATAAGTCTTCCTGCATAATCGTTGGCTTCTTCATTGAAAGGATCCAGTTCCAAAACCTTGTTAAAAGCTTCGAGAGATTTATCTATATCTTGCATGTCATAGTGAATAACACCGAGATTAAAATAAGCCTCTACAGCTTCAGGATCGAGAGAAATCGCAGTTCTGAAATCTTCAATGGCAGTCTGCAAAACAGTCTGGTCATCATAGTCGTTGGCCATTTTCAAATGAACTTTGCCCAACTCCACATATGCGGCTGCGTAGTCGTTCTGTTCTTCGATAATGGACTTGAAAGCCATTATGGCTTGGTCAGCCATATTGCAAATAGAATAAACTCTTCCCAGTTCTAATTTGGCATCAAGATCGTTTTCATCTTTGGCAATCAGATTTTTAAGTTCCATTATAGCCATTTCGTGATCGCCCAAGCCCACATAAGCCTTGGAAACCAGAATATCGATACGGTTGTCTGACTCTTGAGTCTGACGCATGCTCTTCAGAAGGTCAATAGCTTCGTTATGATTTCCGCTGTCAATATGCAAACGAGCAATACAGAGAAGAACGTCTCTGTTTCCGGGCTCAATTTCTTTGGCTCTCTCCAAGATTTGCATGGATTCATCCGTCATGCCGTTATTTTTGTAAACTTCGGCTATTTTCAAATATACAGTTATATTTGTCGGATCTTCCTGCAAAAGCATACCTAAATCGTTCAAGGCTTCTTGCGGATGTCTGCGAAGCAAATAAACATCAACAGCTTGTCGCAAAATTTCGGCAGAATTTTCGCCAAGCTCCTTGGCTTTCTCTATAGCAGCCAAACCTTCCGCTTCATCTCCAGTGAAAAGCAACTGGCTGCCAAGCTCCAAATAAATTTGCGGAGAGGTAGAACCCAAATCAGCAGCTTTCTGCAAAGTGTCTATATAGTCTCTGACTCTGCCGGCATTTTTATAAATTTTGCCCAACTCTACATAAGCTTTTATGTCATCTGGATTAGTCTTAGTAATTATTTCATAAGAATTTTGGGCTTCTTCGATTTTCCCTGAACGTTTAAATATGTCAGCCAATAAAAAGTGAGGCGATAAATCGTCGGGATCAACACGTAAGGCCTGTTTAAGAACATTTTCAGAATCTTGAAACATAGAAAGCTTAAGATAAAGCTTTCCAAGATCCACGTATCTTGCAGCAGTTTCATCTAAGGAAATCAGACGGTTTGCGGTAACCAAGGCTTCTCTTTCCCTGCCAAGCCTGACTTCAAGACCCATCTGCTCCTCAAGCATTTCAATGTTATCAGGATCGGTTTCGAGAATAGCTTTTACTGCTTGCAATTCTTCATGAGGCATATTTTTGCGCCTGTAGATTTCGCGCATTTCGCCTTTTATGTCAGTTCGGTTCGGAGATATTTCCAAAAGCTTCGCATAGTAAGCATTAGCTTCCTCTGTCATACCATTGGCTGCATAGCTGCGAGCCAGAAGCAGAATCACATCCTCGTCTTCAGGATTCATCTCATGAAGTGCCTCAACAACATCGAAGCAGAGATTAATATCACCGCCGGCTTGAACAATCTGATAGATTTGCTCATAAACCTCAAAGTTTTCAGGTTCGCTTTCAAGAACACGCTTATAGGATTCTATAGCTGTGTCTAGTTCACCGTTTGCCGCATATGAAGCTGCCAAATTCATCAGAATATCTGGCGAAGGCGTTCCTTGCTTAGCTATGGCTTCATATTCTTTAAGCTGGAGGTCATATTGACCGTTTTCTCCGTAAAAACCAGCCAATTCATAGCGTATCTCAAGCCAATCCGGTTTCATTGTAACAATCCGCTCAAATTCAGCCTGAGCTTCAGAATTTTTCCCCAGACGCTTATAAAGCTGTCCGCACCTGTAATAAAGCTCTACATTGTCAGGATCCAGCTCTTTGATCGCTTGATATTTTTCTAAGGCTTCAGAAAACTTTCCCTTGGCTTCAAGATCTTTAGCGAGTTTAAAATGCACATCCGCATTGTCAGGATCAAGATATTCCGCCTTTTTGTATTCCATCATAGCATCATTGTAACGGCCAGCAAGCTCATAAACATCGGCCAGTTCAATGTGCAAGGAAGCATTATCCGGATCAGTCTCCAAAGCTTTGGTATAAAGTTCTATCGCCTTCTCTACGTCTCCGGAAGAAGCTTCAATTTGTCCTAAAGCTCTTAAAGCCTTAGAGTTTTCAGCATCTTTCTCCAAAATTGCCGCAAAGTGTCTCTCCGCATTGTCATAAAGACTCATCTCACTGTACATAACAGCAAGTTTATATCTTATATCGTTGTTGGCTGGCTCCAGCTCCAAAACCTTTTCATAGGCGCTGGCTGCGCTTTCTTTGTCACCTGCAGCAATAGCCATATCTGCCAAAGCAACGGGATACTCTGCGTTGTCAGGAGCCAAGTCGGACATCTTTTGGAGACAGCCGAGAGCCCTCTCAGTATCACCCATGTTTTCATAGCAAGAAACAAGCAGGTTCAGCACTTTGAGGCTGTCAGGCTTTTCTTGCAAAACCTCTTCAAAGGTATTGCAAGCCTTCTCATACACTCCCATCTCGTAGAGAGCCTGTCCCTTTTCAAAGAGAATCTCCCAGCGATTAACCATCCAGCTGACTCCTTAAATTTGTCTTATTTATATACAACAATCACTTACCCACTTCAAGCATTTTGTCAGCTTTATCCAAAGCTTCTATAGCTTTTTCTGTTTCGCCTATTGCTCTGTAAGCTTTTCCCAAAAGGAAATAAACAACGGAAGTGGCCTCTTCAAATGTAGCCGCTTTTTCCAATTCCTTCACGGCTTCATTATACTCTTCTTTGTTCAGATGATCCTCGCCTACCCTCAGGAGTATGTCATAGTTAGCTTCTTCCATTCTGCCCTTTGCCATGAGATAAGCCTCTGTGGCTTCATTTGCTTTGCCAGACGACTCGAGAGCCTTTGCGAGCATGAAGTAAGCCTCGCCGTTATCAGGATCTTTTTTAACTGATTTACGTAAAACGGGTACAGCCTCTTCAAACATTCCATTCTCAGAATACAGTTTGCCTAGCTCAAAGTAAACCTCTTTATGATTAGAGTCAAGATTGATTACTTTTTTGAATTCATCTATCGCATCAGAAACTGAAAGTTTTTTATAGTACGCTTTGCCAAGTTCAAAGTGAGCTTTGGCATTTGTAGGATATCTGTTAATTGCCCGTTTGTAGAGACTTATAATCTTGTCATAGTCATTATTTTCCCAGAGAAGTTCGCCGAGATTGTAAATGCACTCCAAGAGGTTCTCATTAAGCCTTAAAGCCGCCTCATAACTGGCTATTGCCTTATCAATTTCACCCTTGCCTCTGTATGCTTCTCCCAATTCAAAGTTGAAGAGAGCATTCTGAGGAGAATCCTTAATAGCCGCTTTGTACATATCGATCATCTTATCATAGCTGCCTGCTGTCTTATATTGAGCGCCCAGTTTATAGATTATGCTCAAGTCACCAGGCTTATAGGACAAAGCCGCTTCAAACGCCTTTATAGCTTTCTCCGACTGACCAAGGTTTTCACTGGCTTCGCCCAGCAGCTTATAGATATCGTAGTTGCCAACCCCTGCATCGACTGCTTTGGAGAAATATTGCTCTGCTTCTTCCCACTTTTCAAAGTTGTGGTAAATCTTAGCAAGCTTGCTATACGCATCCACATAGTCTTCTTCAAGCTCCAAGGTCTTTTCAAACATTTCCTGAGCTTCTTCGTCTTTTTCCATGTTGAAATAGACATCGCCGAGCTCATAATAAGCGGAAACTTTCTCAGGAGCTAAATTGATAGCTTCTCTGTATTCTTTGATAGCTTCATCCGTCTCACCAGTATTTCTCAACAAACGAGCAAGCTCCAGACGAGCCCTGTCATGTTTTTCATCTATTGAGATTACTTTTCTGAACTCTTCTATCGCTTCATCATAGAGTCCTCTGGAAGAGCAGACTAAGCCAAACTCATAATGAGCAGCAGCATTTTGAGGATCCAAAGCAATAAGCTTTTTATAAGCTTCTATAGCCTCATCGATCATACCCTGCCCCGAATAGGCTTTTGCAAGCTCTGAAGTAACCTGCATATTATCAGGATCATGTTTTAAAGCATCTTTGAAAGCGGAAATAGCCTTATCGACTCTGCCCTTGTTTATATAAGCCATTCCCAGTTCCATATGAGGCAGAGGATCGGAAGCATCCAACTTAATTGATTGCAAGAACTTGGTAATAGCCATATCAGGATCGCCCTGTTTTCTGTATATCAAGCCGATCTGAGTTAGTATCTGAGCATTTCCGGGTTCATGCTTGAGAGCCAACTCAAATTCTTTAAGAGCGTCCGTCAAGCGATTAAGATGATCATAAACTTTACCCAGCTCAAAGCGCACGGAAGCATTGCCAGGATCGGTCTCTAGCAGTTTGCCATAGTACAAAGCGGCATTTTCCCATTCTTCCAAGGAGAAGTATATGGAACCAAGTCTCGCGAAAGCATCGCTTCTGTCGGGATCCATTTCAGCAACTTTGAGATATTCGTCGATAGCCATTTCTAGTTGCCCGCTTCTATAGTAGGTTTCTGCCAACCTGAATCTTGCGATAGAATCAGAAGGCTCCAGTTCAAGAAGCTTTTTCAAGCAAGAAGCGGCTTCTGTCGTGCGCTCATTGTAAATGTAAATTTCAGAAAGATTTGAGAGAGCCTCGACCATTGAAGGATCCAGCTCCAAAGCTTTCTCATAGGATTCAGCCGCTTTTTGGGTATCATCCAAACGTTTATAGACATTTCCAAGTTCGAGGTGCACCTGAGGCGCGCCGTCTCTGAGAGCAGCTGCCTTAACATAGTTTTCAACCGCATCTTCAAGAAAGTCGCTAGCAGAATTAATTCTTGCAAGTTCAAGATAAGCTTCAAAAACAGTTTCATCTTGACGCAAAGCGGCTTTAAGAACTCTTTCCGCTTTATCCCGCAAGTCTCTGCTGAGATAGATTCTCGCCAAGGACATATAAGCATCAATATTTTGCGGCTCAATTTCCAAGAGTTTCGAGTATTCTTCTTCAGCCTTATAGAATTGCGAAGTTGCATCATAGAGCTTAGCCAAACCTTCATGAGCTCTTGCGCACGAGCTGTCTGCGTTTGTAGCTCTCATATAGAAAGCTTCCGCTTCTGAATGTTCAGAAAGTTCTTCTGCTACTTTTGCGGCAAGCAAAAGAGCATCCAAGTTTTCAGGCTCAAGCTCAAGCAAGTCAATCAAAAGTTCTTTAGCAGGCAACCATTTTTCAGATTCCACATAAATCTCAGCCAATTCATATTGAGCTTCCGCTGGATTTTTAGCAAGCCCGATCGCCTTTTTCAAATAGGACTCCGCAAGAGGAAGGTCAAACTTTCTCCATGCTATCAAGCCTAAGTATCTGAGGGGTTCAGATGAATCAGGATCCAGTTCCGCGGCTTTCTCAAATCTGAGTTTAGCCAAATCATTATCTTGATTATCAAAAGCCAGCTTGCCTATAGCCAAGTGAGCTTCCGCTAATTCAAAGTCCAGCTCCACAGCCTTTTGAAGATTAGCATTAGCCTTATCATCTTCATTCAAATCAACATACAGCAAACCAAGCTTTGAGTATGCCTTAGCCAAGTTGGGATTGATACGTATAACTTCTTGATACAAACGTATGGCATCTCGCAACTCACCTTGCTTCCTCTTGAAAGAAGCGAGCATGAAGTAAGCCTTAATATATCCTTGATCTTTATCAATAGCCTGCTTCATGTATTCCGCAGCCTTGTCAATATCGCCCATTTTGCAATACACGTCGCCTAACTCATAATACCCCTGCGGATCTGCCGGGTCTAAATTTATGGCTTGAGAAGCTATCGAAAGAGCCTGCTCATAAAGAGGCTCGCCCTCTTCAAGAATCTGCATATAGGTGTCTTTTAATCCCCAATAAGCCTGTTTAAAAGAAGCATCAAGGTTGATTGCCATCTGATAACCGCTCATAGCTTCTTCGACACGCTCTTCTTTTTTTGCGGCAACAGTTGTCGGGAAAATCTGACATGCGTAGGCATGAGCAAAATGAGCCATAGGATTTTGAAAATCAGTCATAGCAATATTGCGATATTTATCTATGAAAGAATCAAAAATATCTTCAGCGTCCAGCTTTGTTTCGTTGTTAAGTTTAAACAAAGAGATCTTTCGCACAGTTGCGGCAGTGCTTTTCTTGTCAATCAGCAATGCGTTGTCGTAGGCTTCGCCAGCCAACGAATACTGTCTTTTTCTCTCATAAATTTCGCCTAGTTCAAGCCAAGCATCCAAAACTGCCGTATTCCTGAAAAACTCAGTTTTATTAAACAGATAGCCTTCTTGATAAAGGGAGGTCAAATGATTCTTAGAAAGCTCAATAACCTGTTTAAAATATTTTACAGCAACCTCGCTCACCCCCATCAGCTTGTGGATTTTCCCAAGCCTGAAAACAGCAAATGAGTTTATAGGATTAATCGCAAGTCCCTTGGAATAGTAATCGACCGCATCAGTATAAAGAGCGTTCTGTTCGTTGATATAAGCAAGTCTGAAGTAAGCCAACGCATGACTTTTATCTTGCGACAAAACATCATTATAATAACGTTTGGCTGCTGAAAGCGAATCTTTTGAAGTGTTTTTCCCGGTTATATAATCTATAAGATAACACTCTCCCAACTCAAAGCTAAGACGTGTATTATCTTTGTTGAGAACCAAGGACTTTTCGAGAACCTTGACTGCAGACTTGAAGTTCCCTTCATAAAGAAAAATGTCTTTCAAAGCCAAAGCAGCGAAAATGTGAGCCTCATTTTTCTTAAGAATTTCGTCCAAAAGCTTCTTTGCTTCTGCTCGCTCTTTTTTGAAAGCTTCTTCATCCAGAGAATGAAGAATTAGAATCGCATAAGCCTTGACACACTTTTCCAGCTCTTCATCTTGGCACTCTTCAAGTTCCAGATAAAGTGATTCCATAAAGTTTTTGTTTCGTTCCGCAGCGTCAGGAAAAGTATTATTAAAATGCTTGTATTGCAATATAAGGCGAATCCAATTTTCCACATTCCTTTTATCAGCCTCTATTGCATGCCTATAGGAAGCTATAGCTTCGTCAGAGTGCTCTCTCATACCATATATTTCACCAAGAGAGCTGTTGAGCTCAGGATCATTTGGAGCCAACAATAAAGCCTTGCGATAGTCAATCAAAGCTTCTTCCAGCTGCCCTGCATTCTTTTTGATAAAAGCTCGGCTTCTGAAAATATTGAGTGACTCGCGCTTTTCTTTTTCACTGTAATCCGCACAGCGCTCTTTAAAGGCAAGCAACTCATTGGTCACAGCCATTTTCTTAAGAGATTCAAGATACTGCTTGGAAGCTATTCCTATTGTATTGAAAAGACAGACTGAGTCCATGCTGTCATAGAACATGCACTTGTCTTCCAAGCAGTTGCTCTCCTTAGCGTCCAGGGTCTTGTCCAATTTCAAAAAAGGACACATTTCTTTCATCATATCTGGCTGTTGCTCCTTCCCATAAGAACCTGTCGTCTGTTAGAACCGTCCGAGGGGGCGACTAAGCCCTCTTCCTCAAGTCTATCCATTATTCTTGCGGCTCTATTATATCCTATTCTGAACTTTCTTTGTAGCATGCTGGTAGAAGTTTTTTCTTCAGTGCTCAAATAATTCTTGATTTTCATTACAAGCGCTTCATCAGGATCCATATCATCCAAGACTTCATCGTCTTCGTTCTCGCTCTCTACAGCTTCGGGTTCAATATCCAGATATTCAGGATCAGCTTGCTCTTTTACAAAGTTTACCAAATCCATAAGCTCCCTGTCGGAAACAAATGCTCCCTGCAGTCTCAAAGGCTTATTGCGTCCCTTAGGAATGAACAGCATATCTCCTTTGCCCAAAAGCTTTTCGGCACCCTTTGCATCCAAAATGGTTTTGGAGTCCACAACCGAAGTTACAGAAAACGCTATTCTTGTCGGCAAGTTAGCCTTGATCAACCCAGTAAGAACGTTAACAGAAGGCCGCTGAGTGGCTATAATCAGATGCATTCCCACCGCTCTCGCCATCTGTGCCAAACGGCAAATAGAGCTTTCCACTTCTGCTGAAGCGGTCATCATCAAGTCCGCAAGCTCATCAATAACTATTACAATGTAAGGCAAAGGATTCAGCTCAGGATCCACTTCGGCTCTTATACGGTCTATCTGCTCATTAAAAGCTGAAAGCTTTTTACAGCCACACATAGCCAAGAGCTCATATCTGCGTGTCATTTCCTCCACCGCCCACATCAAAGCCGAGGAAGCTTTCGCGGGATCTGTTACTACAGGCGATATGAGATGAGGTATTCCGTTATAACTGGAAAGCTCAACCATCTTCGGGTCTATCATTATAAATTTGACTTCATCAGGTCTAGCCCTGAACAAGATACTCGCTATTATCGTATTAACGCAAACAGACTTTCCGGAGCCTGTCGAACCAGCTATAAGCAAGTGCGGCATATCTGACAAATCAGCATATACAGGCTGGCCGTTTATAGTTACTCCCAAAGCCAAATTGAGCAATACATTCTCATTGTAAAATTTTTCATTTTTGACCAGATCATAGAAGTAAACCGGAGTTGGTTTTTTATTTGGTATTTCAATTCCAAGAGCGGACTTACCAGGAATAGGCGCCTCAATTCTGATTGAAGCCGCAGCCAATGACAAAGCTATGTCATCCGCCAAAGAGGTTATTTTGCTCACTTTGACCCCAGGAGCGGGCCTCAACTCAAATCTCGAAACAGCCGGCCCCTGAACTATCGCAGTCACTGAAGCTTTAATTCCAAAATCGTCAAGAGTTTTCAACAGAGCAGCCGACTGTTCGGAAAGCTCCGACTTAGCTTCATTCGTGTCTTTAGGAGGAGGCGGAACCATCAAAAGTTCCAATGGCGGAAGCATAACTTCTTTCACATAAGCCTCTTCGGGAAGTTCTTCAGAAGGCGACTGAGGCAAATTCTTCAGCTCAAGATCTATAAGGTTGTCGTCCAAATATACAGTTTCATCTTCACTTTCACTAATTTTTCTGAGAGGTTCAACTTTTGGTACAACATCCTCGGACTTATTAACTGCCTCAGCTTTCCGAGTAGTCTCCACAGAAGTTGTTTCTTGAGGCAATGCAACTTCATCACTCCAAGTTTGATGAGAAGAAGAAACAGGCAAGCTTACAGCTTTCATGTTTTGAGAAGATTCCGTTTTTGAAGAAAGAACCTCTTTGCGAAGGAACATGGGATTAGCAGTGCGCTCATCCAAAGTAACCATCACATCCAAACGTTCTCCGCTATCCTCATCCTCATCTTCATCATACTCGGCTTCAGATTCGGCTTCAGCCGCAATTAGAGTCTCAACCGGAACCCCTCCAAGAATAATTTCCGGCTCGGGTATGCTTTCCGCAGCAGCAGCCTCAGCAGCACAAACTGAACAAACAGAAACTTCATCCGAATGAGAAGCTTCAACTATTGTGGCATCCTCTTCTTCAGGCATATTCTTTAAAGCTTTTTCCTTCAATGTTTCCACAGAAGTTTTAGCTTCTTCCCGTTTTTTCATAAAAGCCGGAGCCGGAGAAGAGAGAAGTTGCTCGGCTTTTTCTGCCTCTTCAGCTATTTTTGCTTCTCTGTACTCCATATAGACTTCTTTTGTCTTATTATAGATGGCACAAACAAAAGCCGCGGTTGTTTTCGTAGCATTTATGGTCATGCTGACAAGAGATATTGTCATTTCCCAAAGAAAAACGAAAACTCTCATAGCTATGCCGGCTGCCATAGCAAGAAAAGCCAAAACATCTTTATACAGAAGATCCAAAGCGAATATCAAAGAAGCTGTCAAAAGAGTAAAAAACAGAATTTTACTAGGAATAACCCCAAAAAGATTTTCCGCTGATCTAAAGGTGTAAACACCCAATTTTCCGCCTTCCAATCCAAGCAAGGCCAAACCGGAAACCATAGTTCCTATGATACCAAGAATGCGCCAAGGCAAATTGGCAAACTCACGATCGAAAAACTTTTGAATACCAAACATGCACGCAAGCAAGGGCAATATATAAACTCCCATGCCAAAGTAGACTATAAAGAAGTTAACCAATGAAGAAATCTTGGAAGAGCTAATATAATGCAAAAGAGCCAAAGAAAATGCGCTTAACCCAATGAGAATAAGCCCAAGAGCTTCATTGCGTTGCTTCTCATCCGCCACTACAACGGACGCCGGAATGTTTTTACGTCGGTTTCCGTTAGTTTTTTTGGCAATATTACGGTTTTTGGGAGTGCTTTTACCTCTGCCTCTCACTTTAGTGCTTGGCAACAATATCTTTGCGTTATCCATGTTTTTACTTCCCCATAAACTTTATCAATATGAACGAAACGGTTGAAACCGCGAACAAATAATAAGAAAAATAAGATAGATTCTGTTTTTTTATAAACAGCATCAATAATTTCAAAGAGAAAAAACCGCTCACCGCAGCTGCTAACATTCCTGCCAAAAGATGAGAGAGGGGAACAGGAAGCGCCTGAGACTCATTAAACAAAGCCAAGCCCTTCAACAAAGCCGCTCCTCCCACAGAAGGGATCATAAGCAAAAAAGCAAAATTTCCGGCATCCTCTTTATCAAGTTTAAGCAACAAGCCAGCTGAAAGAGTGGAACCTGATCTTGAAATACCGGGAGTAATAGCCAATCCTTGAGCCACACCCACCAAAAGACCTTTCCAAAAAGGCATATTTTCAAGCGAAACAGTTTCCTGAGCTGAAAGTTTGGCAGACATTTTTTCAGCCAACATCAACAAAAGTCCAGTAATAAAAAGAGCTACCGAAACCACCAAAGGACTGGAAAAAAGAGACTCAAAGTAATCCTGAAAGAACAAACCAATCAGAGCCGTAGGAACACTTGAAAAAACAATCAACAAAGCAAGTCTTCTGGTCTGAGGCTCTTTCCAACCGGAAGGCGTGACGAACTTTTTCAATGTGGCTCGGTAGTAATAGATTACGGCCAAAAGAGTCGCCAAGTGAAGCATTACCGTCATCAGCAAATTGCTTTCGGTGGAAGCGCTCTTAGTAAAATGCTGAAAAAGGACAAGATGACCGGAGCTGGAAACAGGCAAAAATTCGCTAACACCCTGAATTATGCCTTGAAAAATGCTGTTCAGCACAAAACGCCTCCTGTTTTTATTTATTTCTGATATGCCTCTCATATCGGAAAGACTCGGAAAAATGCTTAACAAAATCTTTGGGAAGATTCTTCTGAGAGAATAGCCTGCAAAAAGAAAGAGCTAAAAAGCCAAACTCTTAAAAAGAAACATCCCATCCTTAAAATACTGCACAAAGCAAGAGCCGAAAAAGACAAAAAACATCTGCCAAAATATCAGCATCACTTATTCAATGACACTCAAGAGCAAAAACAATAAAAAAAACCATATCAGACAGGAAAATAATTAATTGCTAAGAATTTTGCAGTTGCATAGCAGAAAGCAGGAAGCAGGAAGAAGCCTCGAGGATGAGCAGCCAGCAATAAACCTCAAAATACTCTCCTAACACCGAGCATATAAAATTAAAAAAAAAGAATAAAATCAAGCAACTGCTTCGCATTGTCCCCTCAAAAAAAACAGTTGTCAAAAAAGTCTTTTTTAATATTATTACCACAAAAGAGAAGAAAAAAAATTATATCAGATAAAAGATAATTAGAATATTTTAAAATATAATAATAAAATTAATAATACAACATTATCAAAATAAAAACACATTCTTTGTAATGCGGACGCAGAGCAAATATGCTAGAATGCTTTTGTTTGTTTGAGACACTTTCCAAACTTAAGGAGTAAAACTGTGACAATAATTGCTAATGATTTACGCAAAGGCTCTATAGTTCTCGTTAATGATGAACTGTGTGAAGTCGTAGACATAGAATTTGTAAGACCTGGCAACTGGAGAGCCATGGCACAAGCCAAATTAAAAAACCTTAAAACCGGCTCCACCTTCATGCAAAGGTATGCAACAACTGAGAAAGTTGAAGACGTTCAGCTGGAAACCAAACTCATGCAATTTCTATACGCTTCCGGCGACCAACTGCACTTCATGGATTTGAACACTTATGAACAAATTGCTCTTTCCTCGGAAGTATTAGGCGATCAAACAAAGTTTTTGAAAGAACAGATGGAGATTTACGTAAAGTTCCACGAAAAAACCCCCATCTCAGTTGATATGCCGACTTCAGTGGATCTTCTCGTAGAGGAAGCCCCTCCCAACGTAAGAGGCAACTCAGCAACCAGCTCGACAAAACCTGTAACCTGTGAAGGAGGACATGTCGTAAACGTTCCGATGTTCATAGAAGCAGGAGAATATATCAAAGTCGACACAAGAACCGGTGTTTATCTGGAAAGAACCAAAAAATGATATAAAAACGACTGAGGGGTGTTTAACCCTTCAGTCAAACAAACTTAAACCAGCCATAAAAATAAATGCTATAATAAAAGTGAGAAATTGAGAGAAAGCAACGGGGTTTTTTTCATGGCAAAACAATCCGCCTTCACAACTTCCCGGAAATTCAAGCTGAGAACGATACAATGTCCAAACTGCGGCGGCTCAGTTACCATGCGCGGCGGACACTCAGTAGAAACTGTCGTTTGCCAATACTGTTCTTCACTAATAGACACCAAGAACGACAACAGCCTCATATGCGTTCTCAAAATGGGCAAGATTCCCTATGGCAGCATTCCTATTGGAGCCGAAGGCACCTTAGACGGCATAGATTATGTTGTTATAGGAATAACCGAGTATGAAGAAGTAGATGAAGACGGTTACTATTATTGGGTTGAACATCTTCTTTATTCTTACACGCACGGATACGTTTGGCTCTGCTTGGAAAACGGTCACTGGACTTTATTACGCGAAGTAAAAGATCTTCCTGACTTTGACAGACTTTCCGACAGCTTCTTTTCAGGCGCCTACATTGATCCAAAAACTCCTATATACGTAGGAAACAAAGTTTTCAAAGTATACGAGAACGCTTTCTGCAGGCTTATTTATGTTTCAGGTGAAATGACTTGGGAAGCGAAAGTAGGCGAAACAAGCATGTATATAGATGCCATAGATCCTCCCTATCTCTATTCCATTGAAAAACGAAATAACGAAATAGAATTTTTTTATGGCGAATATATAGAGCATACAAAAATTGCCGAAGCCTTCAGAATTACAACCGAAAAACCGGTTGGCATAGGAGCGAATCAGCCCGTCAAGGATAATCCCACGGTTAGAGCCTTCTCAATAGCAGGTTTAACGACCGCGTTTTTAGCCCTTGTTCTCTATTTCATGATCTCAACAGACGGCACAGAGCTCAAATTTTTCTCTGTACCTCACACATCCTTTTCCTCTTTTGTCTCTGAGCCCATTAATTTTGACGGCAACGGTTATTATTCACTAACCATAAGAACCCCGGGTTTAAGCAACGCTTGGACTTACTATGAAGTGGCTCTTCTAGACGAAGACGGAGAATCTGAGTATTTGAACATCTCCAAAGAAATTTCCTATTACTATGGAAGAGAAGGCGGAGAAAGCTGGTCTGAAGGCAAAAAATATGGAGTGCTCTATTTCCACGTCCCTGATCCGGGCACATATACTCTTGAAATAATGGCAGAAGGAAATCGTGGAGAAAGCAGCACACCTGATCCAAAATTCGCCTTGGACAGCTCAATAACTTTAAAAAGAAATGCCAGAAGAGGATACTTTCTATTCCGATATATGATTTTCCTCTTTCTACTATCCACACCCTATTTCATATACAAACACTCCTTTGACAGCCGACGATGGGGACAGGTAATAGAGTATGACGATGATTGATCTCATGTGCCCTATCATTAAAAACTTTTTCAATGATTTTCAAGGAGGAACCTTACGCTTATGCTGGAACTGACATGCCCCTCTTGCGGCTCACTGATCCATCTTAAAATCAGATCGCCGCACATGATAACCTGCAATTACTGCTCAAGCACCAGCATTCTCGAAGGGGAATCATGGAAAGATATTGGCAAATTGGCTATCCTCACAGAAACTCCCAGCATATTCACACTAGACCATTTATACAGCCACAAAGGCTGGGACTTTACTCCAAGAGGAAGAGTCAGATACACCTACGACAAAGGCAGAGGTTTTTGGGACGAGTGGTATGTCATAAGCTCTAACGGAAAAGCCTCATGGATTTCCGTTGACGAAGGCGACATAGCCGTAGAAGTATCTGAACCCCTTCCTTCCACTCCTTTGCCTGCTTTTGAAAATCTGAAAGTAGGCATGAAAATATTGATGAACAGAAAAAACTTCATGGTAGCCGAACTCGGAACCTGCACCATGATCGGTTGTGAAGGAATGCTTCCGTTCGTAATTGAGGAAAATGACACTTATAATTACGCGGATCTCTTAGGAACACGAAAAGAAATGTATACAATTGAATATGAAGAGGACGGAATAAAACTCTTCAAAGGTCATTGGATCGACCCTTATGAAATAAAGGATTTCGCTAAGAAATACTGACAAAGTATTTCCAAGGAAAGGAGAAAACACCTTGAGAAATGCCATATTTACGTTTTTTGCCATATTTATCTTTCTTACGATCACTGCGGCAATCGCTGACGTGGCAAAACCCGAAGGTCTTGGCACTACAACAGCTGTAAAAAGCGTAAGAGAGCAAAGTGCTGGCGGAGTTGTTCTTAGAACAGGTTACAGACCAGGCAAATGATAATGATATTTGCCTTTTCAATTTAACATACGGAGTATATCAATGGATTTCGATCTCACCAAAGCTCAAGTAATATCTACTTTCCTTTATGCCTTCATAGGACTTATTTTGTATGTGGTCGCTTTCTGGCTCATATGCAAAATATCACCCTTTTCAATCAGAAAAGAAATAGAAATCGACCAAAACACCTCTCTCGGAATCATAATAGGTTCCGTCATGATCGGTCTTTCTATTATAATTTCTGCTGTAATTCGCTAAAACAAATCAAATTTTAAACCATTGTTCTTCATTGCTCTGACACTGCTTTTGTCATGAAATTATTTTTATTAGCCTCAGTTTTTATAATAGCAGTCTGCGGCTTGGTCTACGAGCTTCTTGCAGGCACGGTATCAAGCTATCTGGTCGGCGACTCCGTTTACCAGTTCTCGCTGGTGATGGGTATGTTTATGACATCCATGGGTTTTGGTTCTTTCCTTTCCCGCTATATCAAAAAGCGCCTATACGACTGGTTCGCTTTTGTGGAAGTCATGACAGGCATAGCTGGCGGACTCAGTTCTATTCTGCTGTTTTTCGCTTTCGCCAAACTGAGCGACTACACATCTATACTTGTTTTAGTTTGTGTTGTCACTGGCACCTTCATAGGCTTGGAACTGCCCCTGATAATAAGAATAATGAAGGACAAAGAAACACTAAGATCAGCGGTATCAAATGTGATGACAGCTGACTACGCAGGCGCTCTCTTTGCCTCGCTGCTGTTTCCGCTTGTTTTAGTTCCTCGCTTAGGACTAATAAGGACAAGTCTTCTCTTTGGTATCCTGAATATTTTGGTTGCGCTCTCGGTGATCAAGGTATTTAAAAAACAAATTGAGGAACCAAAACCACTTACCGCCTTGGCACTTGCCGGGCTTGCCCTTCTCACAGTTCTGTTCGTCCGTTCAGATATCATCACCTCGCTGACAGAAGACACTCTGTACAAAGACGAAATCATATACACAACCAATTCTCCTTATCAAAGAGTTGTGGTTACCAAGGGAAAAAATGACCTTCGAATGTATATAAACGGCAGCATACAATTCAGCAGCATGGATGAACACCGTTACCATGAAGCATTGGTTATTCCAGCTATGAGCTCTGCCCATTCCAGAAAAGATGTTCTTATAATCGGCGGAGGCGATGGAATAGCAGCAAGGGAAGTTTTGAAATTTTCCGATACCGAGAGAATCAAAATAGTTGACATAGATCCGGCTATAACTGATTTCGCAAAGAACAACCCTATGATGAAACTGATTAACAAAGGAGCTATGAGCAATCCAAAAGTCACGATTGTAAATGATGATGCTTGGAAATATCTCGAAAATGACAAAGGCACTTATGATGTCATAATAATAGACCTTCCCGACCCTGACAATATTAGCCTGAGCAGGCTTTATTCCACGACTTTTTACAGGCTGTTATCAAAAAAGCTGAATGCTGGCGGCAAAATAGTTACACAAGCTACCTCTCCAGTCTATTCCACAACAGCCTTCTGGTGCATTCTAAATACTTTCAAAGCTGTAGATAATCCTTTGTTTTTTGACGAAAAAGACGAAAATCGCCCCAAACTCTTTGCAGAAGGCTACAGATCCTACGTTCCATCTTTTGGCGAATGGGGATTTGTTATGGCCTCCAACGTGCCTTTTGAATGGGATCAAATTAAAGTTGCAAATCCAGGCAGATATTTGGACACCAAGACTCTGCAAGGCATGAACGACTTTCCTCCGGATATCGCCTATGAAAAAACAGAACCCAACACTATAGATACCCATATCATAAAGGTTTATTACGAAAAAGGCTGGAACAAATGGTCAATATGAGCAAAAAAGAAATCAGCAGCAAATCTCTGCATATAATAGCTGACTTTCAAGGCTGCAAGCTTGAAAACCTGAAAAAAGCTGAAACCGGCGAGCGCATACTCAAAGAAGTTATCTCTGAAGCCGGAATGACAGCCACAGGAATTTGCTCTTGGCAATTTGAACCTGAAGGCTATACAGCAGCAGTTTTATTGATGGAATCCCATGCTACTCTTCATTCTTGGCCAGAACACGCTGCTGTTCAAATAGATATATTCTCATGCGGCGACCCGAACAAAACTAAAAAAGCTTATACGCTTTTAAAAGAAATATTTTCTCCCTCTGATATTTCCGAAAAATTTCTGAAACGCTCTTTAAATGATATTAAGGATATCACAAGCACTGAATAATATTTGCAACACCTATTCTGATGCTATGCAAAACAACAATGTCTTCAGGTTATCTGGATACTGCAACCGCAATGAATCTGGGATTTGGATAAAACACATAGAAAAAACTTTTTTTCTCTAATGCTATAATTTAACAAAAACCAAAAAAGTCAGAAATACTTTTATGATAACTGACAACAAATTGCAATATAGCAGTAAATTTAAGCTGAAAACTATACAATGCCCCAACTGCGGCGGCTCAGTCGCCTTATATGGCGGTCAGAAAGTAGAAACTGTTGTTTGTCAGTATTGTTCCTGGCTCTTAGATACAAAAGACAATTTCAAGCCTATTGCTCCTGTCAAAATGTGCCCTCAGAATAGAAGAAAGATTCCCATAGGAACAGAAGGCACTTTGAACGGCGTAGATTATGTTGTTATAGGCATAGCAGAATATAAAGAATGCTGCGAAAACATCTACAGCAGTTACAATTGGACCGAACACCTGCTCTATTCTTATACTCACGGCTATGCTTGGCTCTGCTTAGAAAATAACCAATGGACTTTGCTGCATGAAACCAAAGAAACACCACGCAACTTACCTTATGCTTTTCCTCAAGAGAGATATCTACAGCCTCCAATATCAATATTTGTCGGAAATTTTTTTAGCGGCAAGAATTTCATAGTATATGAACACAGCCATTGCATGCTTGATTATGTAGAAGGCGAAATGACTTGGCAAGCTAAAACCGGCGATATCAGTGAATACATAGATGCCATAGCCCCGCCTTATATCTACTCTATTGAGAGGCACGTCAGTGAGATGGAATTCTTTTGCGGTGAATATATTAAGCATACAGAAATCTCCAAAGCTTTTGGGATACGCACCTTACAACCTTCACATTTCTCAATAGGTGCCTGTCAGCCATCCAATCCTATCCTCAAAGCCATAGGTATTGCTGCTTTATTAGCATGCTTTTTAAGTTGGTTCCTGCTCAATAAAATTCAAAAAAAAGGCCATATTTTCAAACAATTTACGGTACCTGAGAGCTCATTTTCATCTTATTTGTCAGAACCAATCTATTTTCACAGCAACGGCGCTTATTCTTTGTCCATAGAAATTCCTGAACTAATCAACGCTTGGACATATTATGAAATATATCTTCTTTATGAAGAAAATATAGAACATCTCAAATTTTCCAGAGAAATTTCTTATTATTGTAATACTTCCAAAAATGAAGAGTGGTGGAGAGAAGGGCAAAGAATAGAA
>JGI24710J26742_10000656_pt1 | contig 32202 bp, 29 predicted proteins | sample BioPla2DNA2_FD_26742 | JGI IMG/M metagenome (IMG submission 26742)
GTGAGAATATTGTAAAAGTAGACACAGTTGCCTTTGCACTGTACAAAAAATCCATCCTGGAAGAAGAACACATCATCTATGATGAAAACATGACCCAGTGTGAAGACACTGATTTCAACCACCAACTCATAAAAAAGGACTACATTCTCTTGAAACATCCTCAAGCCATAGTATATCAGTACCGGAGAAAAAATCTCCTAGAATTTTCCAAACAAATGATTGATTATGGAAAAGGACGTTCCAAGCTTGCAAAAAAGTATAAAGAAACATTAAGCCCACATCATTTAATCCCAGTGGCACTATTTTTTTATTTACTCTTAATGGCAGTAACTTTAATCTTATTCTCATTTAACAAGATTAACTATGACACGATAATTTTAATATCCATACCCTTTTTCATTTATGTAATTCTTGATTTATTCTATGCATTTACTATCATTATTAGGCAGCAAAGTTTGAAACACATCTACACTATTTTCATATTCCCTGCAATTCATATTGGATATGGTGTTGGATTTTTAAAAGGTTTAATAATGGATTAAATTTATAATCAATCCCCAAGTAATCCTATTCCAATAAAAAAAAGCAAGATTACAAGATTCAATGCAAAAAATAAATAAATGGCTGATATAACTTCGGCATATTACTATTTTTTAGCAGCATAGGTTGTTAGATGGTCCTTAAATTCAGTTGTAGCACTATAACCCATTTTTTTGAGAATTTCTTCCAAAGCTTTAGAAGTATTTTCACCATTTATTTGGTGATAAGAGGCAATGGCTAAATTAACATGGTTATTGAGTAATGTTTTTTCTGACCCTTTGATTAATTCAATTTCAGAACCTTCAACATCTGCTTTGATGAAATTGACTTTCTGCACTCCTAAATTATTCAATTCTTCATCTAAACTAACCACTGGAACTGTAATAAGAGATTCTCCTAAATCAGGAGTAGGGTTAACAATGAATGTTGAACCTTTACTATCTTTTTTAAAATAAAGTTCGGTTGTACTGTTCCACAACCCTTTATTTAAGGTTATGGCATTTGAAACATTATTTATTTTTAAATTGTGTAACAATTTTTTGTAATTTTCAGGATCAGGTTCAAATGCAATGATTTTTCCATTCTTTCCAACTAGTTTTGATGCTAAAACTGTGAATGACCCTTGGTAAGCACCACAATCAATTACAGTATCACCTTTTTTAATTGATGCTTTTCTTAGATATCCTTCTATAATTTCATAAAAATCACTAGATGGGTAATCACAGAATTTATAAACATTTCCATGGTAATTTAAATAAAAAACATTATTTTTGTAGGTTGTAGTGAAATCAAGATTCCTAAATAAGTATATTGGCAATAAAACATTTTATCCTATTTTTGAACTGGCCTTCAGGGAAATATGAGAAAAAAATATCGCCAAGAACAGTATTTAAACGTTTTTTCATTGTACACCGATATTTAAATTTATATACTTTGCATTTTTTTTTATCATCCAATTAAACGCGATATAATACATCTAATTAAGGTTAATTATAATTAAAAATTACTAATAAGCAAATCTTAACCATAATGCTATATAGTGATTTGTGTTAACCATTATTCATAACTTAATAGGTACTTTCAATGAAAATTTTAATTTTAGTAGAATCACTAAAAGTCGGGGGTGGATCAGAAAGATTCGCTGCAACCCTAGGATCCCGACTTCATGACCACGGTACCATGTGTCCTATTTAACTTTGATGGATGAAAACCCAAAATATGACTGCAAAGGCCAGTATTACACTCTCAATATGGGTGATATATATGCAAATTATCAGAAACCCGAGTTTTATTTAAAACGTGGATTCAATCTTCTAAAATATTCACCTCAGGTCAAAAAATTCTGTGAAGACTTAAACATCGACACCATAATCTCAGTATCTGAGATCGCCAATTTTTATGCAGTTTTAAGTCGCTGGCTTTTTAAAAATAAGGTTCGCATAATCGCATCCCAACACATCAATCCCGAGATCTTTCTAGATAGCCCCATACACTACTGGTTGATTAAATTCTTTTATCATCGTGCTGATGAAGTGGTGTGCGTTTCTCGTGAAGTTGAAAGAATTCTCAACAAAGATTATGATCTTGAAAACACACAAACCATCTATAATATGATGGATACTGAAGAAAACATCAAATTATCAGAAGAAAATCTGCCAAGTAAATTTAGAAACTTATTCACAGAAAACAACTACTTTAATTTCATAAACATCGGCCGGTTAAATCGGCAGAAGGGGCAGTGGTTTTTGATTCGGAGTTTTCGGCGTGTGGTGGATGAATATGAAAATGCCAGACTATTCATCTTAGGTGACGGTCCTTTAAAAACAAAATTGGATGATTTAATCCATGATCTTGACTTAGCTAGAAATGTGTTCCTTTTAGGTGAGCAGGAAAATGTGTTTCCTTTTCTTAAAAANAGTAATTGTTTTGTTTTCAGTTCACTATGGGAAGGATTGCCTCTGACTTTAATTGAAGCTCTTTCTATGAATCTGCCCATTATCTCCACAGATTGTAAAACTGGCCCTCGTGAGGTTTTATGTCCTGAACTTGATTTGGATGGAAATATAGACTATCCTTACTTGGGCAAATATGCTATTTTAACCAGAACATTCCCTAACAACCTACTATTTAAGAGTCTTGATGAAGTTCCATTGGATGATGATGAACAAATTCTCTCAGATATGATGATCAAGATGATTAAAGACACTGATATGAAAGAGAAATATTCTCANGGACGGCAGAGGTCAGAAACATTTTCTTATAAAAAAATAATCAACAAATGGGATGAAATTATTGGTAAATAGCTTCACATGACATGATCCCAACTTAAAGGGGTGCCTTTTTTCAGATTTTTTGTGAATTTCTTACCTGAAATATCTTTTAAATACTTGGGATGAAGTCCAAATCCGGGTCTTATGGGCCTGACGTTATCTTGACTGATATGTTCTCCTTTTTTAACATCCTTTACCACGAATAATGAACGAGAAAAATCGCAACTAGCCCTGGTTGCATCATCCAGTTCATAACTCACTTTGCCCATAGCTGTTTCTAGTGTCCTAACAGAATTAACCATTGAACTGAATTCCTCTGGTTCTAAAGAGAATTTAGAATCTGGGCCTCCCATTTTTCGGTCTAGNATAAAATGTTTTTCTATGATTTTNGCACCCAAAGCCACAGCACCGATGGGAATGACTGGTTCTAANCTATGATCTGATAAACCAACCACTGTTTTAAAATTTTCAGNCATGTGGGGGATTGTTTTCAAGTTAATGGAATCAATTGGGGCTGGATATGATGANGTGCACTTTAAAAGNGCAATNTGGTCGTTTCCCTGTTTTTTGCAAGTTTCTATTGCCAGTTTGATATCATTAAATTCTGCAATTCCCGTTGAAATAATCACTGGCTTTCCACAAGAAGCCACAGTTTCAATGAGGGGGATATCGGTGATTTCGAATGATGCAATTTTGTAGGCTGGCACATCCATCTTTTCAAGGAAATCAACACTAGTTTTATCAAATGGTGAAGAAAATGCAATGAGCCCTAATTTTTCTGCTATCTTTTTTAGTTCTGGCTGCCATTCCCAGGGCATGTGTGCATCATCGTAAAGGTCATAGAAAGTGGAACCATCCCACACTGTATCCTGTCTAATTTTGAAATAATCATTATCACAATCTAGTGTCATGGTATCAGGAGTATATGTTTGCATTTTAACTGCATCAGCCCCTGATTCCTTCATAGCCTTGATAGTTTCAACTGCCAAGTTGAAATCTCCCAAATGGTTGGCTGATAACTCGGCAATTATAAAAACAGGATTATTTTCACCAACCTCTTTATGGCCAATTTTTAAATACATTTTAATCCCTTATTTTGTATATGTATTCGAAGGCATTGTTATTCTTGACAATAACATTTTTTTTAAAGTCAAAGCCCATTTTTTCAAATAATTTTAAAGATTTTTTATTATTTTCCTTTATGTATGCTTGAATTAATCTAATATTAGGGAAATTATTTTTTAGATATTTTATCGACTCTTCTAAGAATGAAATTCCTAAACCAAGTCCTCTGAACGATTTTTTTATACTTATACTGATGGTTGCAGAATCACCTTCAAAGTCAAACCGTACTTGTCCTGCAAAATCTCCCTGGATGGAAATCACAAGAAATAAGTTATCAGAATTTGTATAGATCTTGTTAAACCATTTTTCATGGTCTTCGAAGCTTATTTGCTCGGGTTGGAATGAATTTTTTCTAACTTCTTTTTCATTGGATAAATCGAAAATATTCATAATATCAGAAGGTTGTAATGGTCTTAAACTGATTTTTTCTCTATAATACTTGTTTATAGAATGTTTCGCTATTCTATTAGCTCCTGCACCATTGACTGATTTTCTTCCATTTTGGCACATTTCAGTTCTCATCTTCCTATTTTCTATAAGTTGGATTTTCTCTAGGATGTTGTGATTCAAATTTTCATCATCCCAAAAACCGGCCACCTCGACAAACCCAGCCTCACCCCAGTTTTCCAAGTTATGGGTCTGGTTATGAGCAACACCAATAGCTATTGTGGGCAAACCCACCCTGGCAAGTTCGTAAAGAGTTTGTCCGGCTGCAGATATGGCAAAGTCAGATTCAAACATCACTTCCATCATTTTTTCGGCATTAGGATAGTACACAAGTTCGGTTAGGTCATCTATCAATTGTTCGATTTTGGATATATTTCCGAATCCTTTGCCAATTATAACAGTTTTCTTTAGATGTGGAAAATGGGTGGTTAATATTTTTAAAGTGTCAGGTGTTAAATTTCTTAAATCATCCCCTCCAAAAGTTACCATAACTCTTTTAATGGTGGGATTGATCTTTTTTTTTCCAACTTCCCAAAAAGGGCTTCTTAAAGGTATGTATTGGCTTCCTAGCAAGTGTTCTATTTCATCTTTTTGGGGGTAATTTAGTTTCTCAGCATTAATGGAGCCATTAACCACGATCCCTTTCGGATAATTTATGCGTTGATTATCATCGATATAAACAGCTAAAGAAACAAATTCAGATATCTTGAGGTATAATTCTTCAGTAGCAAGATAAGAATCTATGATTACGATATCAGTCCCTTGCAGTGATTGGAAAAGTTTAAGATGATCTGTTAACCAGTTGAAAATTTCATGTTCTGTCTGTTCAAGAAGGGATTTGATTGTAAGATCACCATTCACAATGAATTTAACAGAACAGCCTTTTTCTTCGAAGGCCTGATAAAGTGACAGACACCGAGTAAGATGTCCAAAACCTATCTTTCCACTGCCTTCAGTGATTATACTAACTCTTATCTTATTTTTCGGCTTCTTTTTCATTGTTTAACTTCTCAACAATTATCTGATCAACAAATGTGCCCTGGTATTGGTGGTGTTTTTTTAGTCTTCCTACTTCGTTAAATCCTGCTTTTAAAAAAGCCTTATATGACCCAATATTATTGCTGTATATTCCGGCAAATAACTTATGCAGTTTGAGCTGATTAAAGGCATAATTAGTTGCTAATTTGATGGATTCAGTTCCATATCCTTTATTCCAATGGTCTTTTCCAATTAAAAACCCTAAATCTCCATATCCATGAAAATGGTTGATATTTCCTATTTTGATATTTCCGATATGGGTGTTGTTTTCTTTTAGAAATATGCCAAAGAGGAAATTATCAGAACTATCATTTGTTTTTTTAACATACTCTTTTAATTTTTTAACAGAATATTCATCCCATCTGCTCTCTAAAAATTTAGTCACTTCCTTATCTTGCATCCATGTCAAATATTTTTCCCCAACATCATCNGGACTCAATATTTTCAAGAATATTTTGTTCCCAATTACTTTTTTCATTTTAACCCCTTTACTTATTGCATATATTGATTATTGTCGGATCTAAAAGTATTTCCAGAACGTTTTTGCCGATTGTTATGCCGAGATCATGGTTTTGACTATTTGTTTCAACCATTTTAAAAAAATACATTAGTTCCTTAAGGTACCGATAATTATCATCAAATTCATACTCTATAATCAAATTATCATTTTTTTTACAAATCTCAATATAGTGCTTGTTGAAGTCAGCTTTAATATGACCTTTTTCGCCGGTTATTATCATAGAATGTTGGGGGCATTGTTGGAGAAAATCAAAGCTAGTGTTGATGATTATATTTCTATTTGTTTTTAATAATAAAAAAACAGAATCCTCTACATCTATTTCAAGATCGCTTAGAGTGTCTTTCCACCCATTTATAGTAGTGATATCACCGAAAAGCCATTGGACAATATCAATTGTATGACTCATTGTAGTAAGCAGAACNCCGCCACCTAAATTTTTTTTAGCTGAATATTCAGTTCGNTAGTCCCTAGTGGGATGCCAATCAGGTAAATATTGGCCTCCATAATAGTTNACATGGAAAATTTTTCCAATAACATTATCGTTCAAAATCTCTTTCAATTTAAGGAAACCTTCGTGAAACCGGTAACTTTGCCCGATCATTGCTGTTAATTTTTTAGTTTTGACTGTTTCCACCANCTCTTCAACACCTTTCAAGTCAGTTGCCAGAGGTTTTTCTATGAAAAGATTGATACCTTTGTTTGCAAGGTATGTGGAATTTTCTAGATGTAAAGAAGAAGGTGTGCATATCATTGCAGCGTCAATATCCGAATTTTCACTGAAAATATCTTCAAATGAATTGTAAAACCGATCAGTGTTAATTTCATTGGCAAACTGCTCAACACGTTTAAGATCAATATCAAATAATAAGATATTTTCAACACCCAACTTTTTCGCGTTTCGTGCGTGTCTTTGCCCTATTGATCCGCATCCTATGATTAATAGCTTTTTTAACAAATTTGAACCCCTAATTAAGTCGTTTAAATCCTTTAGAAATAACTGGACCATGTAACAAGTCATTATATTTATCTTGTTCTTGAGCACAAGCTACTATTTTAAATACATCTGCAACCGCTTCAAGATATTCGTCAATCACCTGATCTGTATGATGCGAACAAGTGTAGACATGATTACTAGCTAAATAACCTCTATACAACATTTCTTGGTTAAACAGGGTTTGCATTTTCAAAGAGTTATCATCATCAAATTGAAATGTTGTTAAAGGAGGAATGCCCATGGTTTGCAGAGAAAGATCATGTTCATCTGCGATGGATTCCCATCCCCTTGTAATTTGTTTCCCTGCGCTAATGAGATGTTTTGGATTGTCTGTGATTTCCATTTTATTTATAGTGGCAAGTCCAGCTGCAAATCCCACTCTTTCTGTCCAAAAGGTGCTACTGATGAATGTTTCTTGGGCGGTTTCCATTATCTCTTCTTTTCCTAATATAGCACCAATTGGATGGCCATTACCCATTGCTTTACCAAATATAATTATATCTGGATCAACTCCGTAAATTGAGTGGGCACCACCAACTCGCAGTCTCCAACCGGATGTGATTTCATCAAAGATTAGAACAGCCCCTATTTCATCGGCTATTTTTCTAACCTTTTTCAGGAAAGACGAATCAGGATCAAAGTTTCTAACAGGTTCCATAATAATTGCGCCAATATCATCTTCCTTAGTGATAATCTCTTCAAGATCATTTATATTATTATAATTAAAAGGTAAGGCTGTGTTTTCTAAACATTTTGGAACCCCTAAAGGGTTCAGTCCGGGTAGAAGGTGGTCTGTGAGATTTTCATTACTAGTTAGGTTTGATGATAAATACCAATCTTGCCACCCATGATATCCACAAAAAGCAATTTTATCTTTATTAGTAGCAGCTCGAGCTATCCTAATGGCTATACTGGTTGATTCACCNCCAGTACGTGCATANCTAACCATTCCGCCCCATTTTTCGATTTTTAATAGTTTCTCNGCTAATTCAACCTCTTCGTAACAATTAAGGGTGCACATTGAACCGTTTTCAATGGCATCTTCAACTGCTTNGTTGACATCTTCATCTGCATAGCCAAGTGTACATGCACCAATACCCATTATAGACATATCAACATATCGATTGTTGTCCATATCCCATACATTAATTCCTTTTGCCTTCNGGTAATATGATGGCCATTGATCAGGTAAAAATTGGTCACTTCTTTTTGATAATAGTTGATTACCTCCAGGTATTATCTTTTTAGCTTTATTCCAAAGTTTTACTCCGTTGTTAACCATCTTTTTCACCGTTCAAGTTTTAATCTTTAATCAATCTTTTTTTCTAAATAGTTTACAACTCTATCCAAATCTTGTAATTTTAGAAATTTTATCGCTTCTTCCATTTCTTCTTCAAATGTTTCAAATGACTTTTTTCCAACGATTTTTGCATTAATAAGTTTTAACCATGGTTTTTGATTTAATAAATCTATAACATCAATGGAACTGAAAAATTCATTTTCAGGATATAAATAATCAAAAATTGCACATAACAATGCATAATCTTCAATGGTGTCAAGTGTTATTCTAATATCCTTTGCATCAAATTCAGAAACAAAATTACTTGTTTTAAATGATTCTTTACCAGTTGTATAAATGTAAGATGTGACGTGTTCTTTTTCTCGTGCACTGTTTCCATTTTCATATGCTTCATTAAGAGCTTCAAAATTAAAAACTTCAACATCTAAGCCATCAGGATATGTTCTTATCAATGTATTGGAAGTGTAATCAGATTTGGAATTGACATGTTCATTTATAATACTATCAACTATTGTGGTATCGATACAGGGACAATCACTGGTTATTCTGACTATAACATCTAAATCGTTTTCTTTGGCTGCCAAATAATATCTTTCCAGCACATTTTCTTTACTTCCCCTGAAAAACTGCACATTCTCTTTTTTTGCAATACTGATTATCTTGTCATCAGCATCATCGGTGGTAGTAGCAATTATGATCTGGTTAATTTTTTCAGACGCCTTAAGTCTTCTTATGACTTGTTGGAGGACAGTAATGCCACTTCCATAGGGTAGTTCCAGTAGTACTTTTTCTGGCAATCGGGTTGATGATGTTCTGGCTTGAACAATAGCTCCTATTTTCATCTAAACACCAATTAATCTTGATCAAAAGTTTTCATAGATTTGTAAATCTTTTCTATTGCATATTTCAGGTCGTTATCTGTCATTGCTGGATACATGGGAATACTGATCTCTTTCTGGTAAAAGTCTTCAGAAACTGGGCATAAGCCTTTCTGGAAACCAAGATTTTTATAGAAAGGCTGTAAATACACTGGGATATAATGAACTTGCACTCCTAAACCTTCTTTCCTCAATTTTGTAAATATTTCTCTTTTTTTGTCCTTCAATTTATCTTTAAGTAGAATGGGAAAAAGATGATAAGAGGATTGACACCTTTTTTTTTCGCTAATAGTGTCAAAATATGGATTATTTTCAAAAGCTTCATTGTATGTTCTGGCTATTTCTCTTCTTCTTTTAACAAACCGGTCCAATTTGTTTAGTTGTGATAGGCCTAATACTGCTTGTAAATCAGTGATGCGGTAATTGTGTCCTAAATAATGCATTTCATAGTACCAGTCACCGTCGGGTTGGTTGATATAATTATTTTTGGTTATGCCATGGGAGCGGAACATTAATAGTCTTTCATAGTACTCTTGCTCATTGGTTAAAACTGCACCGCCTTCTCCAGTGGTTATGTGTTTAACTGGGTGGAAGCTGAAAATAGTCATCTCAGAGTATCTTGAATTTCCTATTTTTTCCCCATTGTATTTTGCTCCAATGGCATGGGCTGCATCTTCGATTATCTTAACCCCTTTGTCCTCTGCAATTTCAGATAATTCTTTTAGATCCACTGGGTTTCCACTGTAATGCACCGGGACTATGAGTTTGGTTTTCTCAGTAATTTTTTCTGAAACCTTAGAAACATCCAAGTTACCGGTTTTGCTTTCAACATCTACAAAAACAGGTTTAGCATTTAGGTATAAAGCTGCATTGGATGTTGCCACGAAAGTATTGGGAGAGGTAATGATTTCATCATTTTTTCCCAGGCCCATGGCAAAATATGCCCCATGAAGGGCGGAAGTGCCTGAATTAAAAGCAACTGCATATTTGGAGCCACAATATTTTGCTAGATTTTCTTCAAATTCGCCTATTTTAGGTCCCTGGGTGATAAAATCTGATTTTAATACATTAACAACTTTCTGGATGTCATCTTCACCTATATCTTGTTTTCCGTATGGTAAAAATTTAATAACAATCACCTTGAACTGGCTTTAATAAACGATGTCGATTGTTTTTAACATTTCCCGAATTTCTTCCACAGAAAGCCACTGTTTATTGTTGTCTGATGAGTATCTGAACCGGTCTTCCACTTTTTTCCCACCAGACTTGTTGTTCAAGTTTTCCCACCAATCAAAATCAGGGTAAATAATGTAATGATCATCATATTCATAGGTTGTTCTGGAGTCTTCCTCAGTGACCATTACTTCATGAAGCTTTTCTCCAGGCCTGATACCAACATCTTCAAATTCACAGTCTTCCTTCATTGCTTTGGCTAAATCTGTAACCTTAAATGAGGGACATTTACGAACATAAAGCTCCCCACCTTTAGCTTCTTGTATGGCTTTTATTACAAGATCAACTGCCTCGTCAAGAGTTATCCAGAACCTGGTCATCCTACTGTCAGTGATGGGAATAACAGTTTCATTTGAATCTATTAAAGACTTGAAAAATGGAATGACCGAGCCACGGCTCCCTGAAACATTACCATACCTTACTACGCTGAAAAGAGTGTCTTTATCACCCACATAAGCGTTTCCAGAAATGAATAATTTNTCAGAAACAAGTTTAGTGGCTCCGTAAAGATTTACTGGGTTCACTGCTTTATCTGTGGATAATGCAATTACTTTTTGGACTCCTTTATCTATGGCTGCATTGATAATATTTTCAGCACCATGGATATTTGTTTTAACAGCTTCAATTGGGTTATATTCTGCAGCTGGAACTTGTTTTAATGCTGCTGCATGTATAACAACATCCACACCATCAAAAGCCCTGTATAAACGTTTTTCATCCCGGACATCGCCAATAAAATATCGGAGCTTTTTGTAATGTTCCCGGAATTTGCCTTGCATTAAGAATTGTTTGTATTCATCTCGGGAGTATATGATAATTTTTTTAGGATTGTATTCCTCCAAAACCCTGCTTGTAAATTTCTTACCGAAGGATCCAGTTCCCCCAGTAATTAGGATTGTTTTATTGTTAAGCATTTCTATTACCTCACGATCTTAAATATAAAATTAATTAATAATATTTTTAATTTATAATTAATCTAAATTTTCTTTTGACTTTTTAATGTAGGTTCGGTGTATTTTTCGAGGGATGAAACAGGTGTAATTCTAATTTTTAAGAAATGATTCTTAATCATTCAAGTTCAACATGTTTAAATAATTACAATTTTCAGAATATAAAGTACACCCTATGAATTTTTCCTAGATTATTGGATTGTAAAAATATTTGATAATATGATTCCAAAAGAAGATTTAAGATGGTATCTTTTTGAAGAGAATATAGATTTACACCTAAAAAATGGTCTTATAAATTATGAAGAAAGAGTTATAAGCCATATGAATAAATTCATGACCTATTATCCTTATTTGCGATTATTTGGAATAAAATCCCACTTTTTTTATAATCTTGCTAAATCCAGTGGTAAAGATAAAAAAACAATTCTTGTCCATGATTATTTGTGGAAATATCCTCATATTATCAATGAACTCAAATTAAATTATAACCTAATCTTTTTCGGTTTAAATGTAAGGCCATTCCTGTTTTCTTCTGGTAAAAATGTTCATTACCCTTTGTATGAAATTTATAAAAGCGTATATGCCGGTATAATGAACTCAGATTCTTTTTTATTGGAAGAAGGTTATCTAAACTTAAAAAAGGTACTTAGAAAGATTGACCCCCAATTGATTGTTTTAGATTTTGATTTTTTCCCAGAAACTAGATTGATCTTGTTAGTTGCCAAAGAATTGAAAATACCAACTGTTGAAATACAACATGGTGTTTACTCTGGAGAAAAACAATTAGTTTCTGGCCTATATGCTGACTATGTTTTTGTATGGGGAGAATATTTTAAGAATTTATATTTAAAGTCAAAAATTAAAGAAAAAGAGCAAATACGCATACTTGGGTATCCTTATCCTCTTAATAAACTAGAAAATGTTCAATTTCAAAAAAAAATTATGTACATTGGGCAACCTATGGAATTGTATGGTGATCAATTTTTAAGCTCAAAGATAAATATTATAAATGAAGTTGATGGTTTGTGTAGAGATAACAGATTCCAGTTCACTTACAAACCACATCGGATGGAAGATCTGGATTTATTAAAAAAAGAATTACCTCATGTTAAATTCTATCCAAAAACAGCCAAAATTGAAGACACTATTCGAGAAAATGATATTTTTGTGTCATTTAATTCTACAGCCCTTATTGAGGCTGCTTTGAAATCTAAAATTTGTGTTCAGCTTAAAGTTTTCAACATACCTACTGATGATTTTGAAAAATTGGATATTTGTCGAAGTTTCACTAGCTTATCTGAATTTGATCAGTTTTTAAAAGATTTGGACAGTGCTGATGATCCTGAACGGTTTTATTCCCAAGTTAGCTCAGATTACATTGAGATACCTTCTATCAATCCTGGAAATAAATTCATAGAATTAATAAAGGATATAATTTAATAACATTATTAATCTTAAAAACTGTCTACCTTTATTAACTATTTAACCTTAAACTAATGATCTTCATCAACTATTATATCCTCTAAAAAAAATATGTTCTATAATTTTACTACGATGTGAGGTATCATTTCTTAAAACTTTCTATACGGTGAAAATTTGAATGAATACAAAATCTTTGTGCAAAGGATTGGATTGGTGGGGATAGCAAATCTCCTGGTTGCATTAAGCTCATTAATCTTATTACCAATATTAACAAAAAACTTTTCAATTGATGATTACGGTATTTGGGTGCAAATAAACACCACCATAGCATTATTACCTAACCTAACCACCCTGGGACTTCCTTACACCATGGTCAGATTTTTATCAGCAGAAACAGATAAAAAAATAATACAGGAAGGTTTTTATTCCATCTTAAGTATGGTTTTAATTTCTACAGTCATCGTAGCTTTATTGTTATTAGTGTTTTCTAAACAAATTGCCTTGGCAATCTTTAATGGTAATGTTAATGTGGCCATCATATTATCGGCAATAGTTTTCCTTGCTTGTTTGAATGCATTGCTACTAAATTACTTCAGAACTTTTCAGGAAATGAAAAAGTATTCCTTCTTTTTATTGATGCAAACATATCTAGGGGTGGTAATAGTATCTTATTTAGCACTGGAGGGCTATAGTATTTATATGGTTGCATTAGGGCTTCTCCTTGCAAATCTTATCACTTTTTTGGTCATGTTTGCTCTGATAATATGGAGTATCGGGTTTAAGATTCCTAAGTTTACCCATATTCGTGAATATTTGTCTTTCGGAGTTCCAACTATTCCCGGGAATTTGTCTTCATGGATAGTTAACTCCAGTGATCGATATGTTATTGGAATATTTTTAAGTGCAGCCTTTGTGGGTTATTACTCTCCCGGTTACACTCTTGGATACAGCATTTCAATGCTTATGGCCCCATTTTCTCTGTTACTGCCCTCAGTCCTACCTCAGTACTATGATAAAAACAATATTGAAAAAGTTTCATCATTTTTAAATTATTCAACGAAGTATTTCCTTTTAATTGCAATTCCATCTGCCTTTGGATTGTCAGTACTCTCAAAACCTTTGTTAAGTGTTTTAACCACACCAGAAATTGCTTTGAATGGATATTTAATTACACCTTTAACTGCTTTAAGCACCCTCATTTTTGGTGTTTATGCCATTATCAGTAACGTGTTAGTATTGGAGAAGAAAACCAAGGTAATAGGATCAATATGGATCATCGCTGCAACATTAAATTTAGTTTTAAACATAGTCTTAGTACCCTACTTTGGAATTATAGCTGCTGCAACCACTACATTATTAGCCTATGTAGTCGCATTTATCCTTACTTTAAGGTATTCTACTAAATTCTTTAATTTTGATTACAAATTTATCCTAAAGAGCATTACCGCATCTACTATAATGTCAGCATTTATTATTTTCATTAATCCCCAGAACCTTATTAATATCATAATTACAATTATTATATCTACAATTATTTACTTTGGTCTAATTTTAGTCCTTAAAGGAATAAAAAAAGAGGAATTTAACTTATTCAAAGCAATGTTTGGAAAGAATTAGATACCTAGTTTTAAGGTAGATTTAGTTATTTGAGGCGGATAAATTAATAAATGGNGGACTAGTCTTAAAAAACCATGGAAAATCATTAGTACTATTTATCAATGATGGATTGTCACCATTAGAAATTAACGATTGATTCACATGATTCCTAAAGAAGAATTAAGATGGTATCTTTTCGAAGAAACCATTGAGATGTTTTCCAAAAACGGTCGCACCCATTATGAAGAACATCGCTATAAAGATCTAAATAGGTTCCTTTCAGATTACTATATTATAAGATCGGTTGGATTAGCAGCTAAAATTTGTTACAAAACTTCTAAGGCTTTTAATAAGCAAAAAAATGATATCTTGGTTCATGATTTGCTCTGCAGATATCCGAGCATTATCAGTGCATTGGAACGCCATTACAATCCCATCTTATTTGGCATAAACATAAAACCTTTTTATAAGTCCTTACCGAGGAAAATCGATTATTACCCTCTTTATGACATATATAAAGTTCTGTATAGAGGGGTATTGGATTATGATAATGATTTAATAATTAAAAGTTACCACCAATTGGAATCAGTCGTTAAAAAGATTAACCCCAAGTTAATTNTATTTAATCATGATTTCACTACTGATGTGAAGCTCATGACTCTGGTTGCCAGNGAACTGGGAGTGCCTACGGTTGAAATCCAACATGGCATGTATTCGGGGAAGGATCGAGTACTTTCTGGTAACAATGTGGACTATGTTTTTGTTTGGGGGAAATACTTCCAAGATTTCTATCTAAATTCTCCCCGAGTAAAAGATAGGAAAATAAAAGTATTAGGATATCCTTACTCTGTTATACCGGAAANCCATGCTGATTATCANAAAAAAGTCGTATATTTAGGTCAGCCTATGGAAATATATGATAATTCTTATTTAAACAAGAAAAAAGAGATTATTATTAAACTTAATGATATCTGTGAAGATCTGGGTTTTGAATTAGTTTACCGCAAACATTTAAATGAGGATTTGGCTTGGCTAAAAAAGAATTTACCCGGGGTTAAATTCACAACTGAAGGTGAAACACTGACAGAAACTATTAAAAATAATGATATTTTTATTTCTTTTAATTCCACAGCCCTAATTGAGTCAGCTTTAAATAATAAAATCAGCATCCAACTAATTAATTATGACATACCCACCGATGACTTTGAAGAATTAGGCATATGTCGAAGTTTCACCAGTTTAATCAAATTAAAAGAATTTTTAAAAGAACTAGAATCCCATGATGATGTGAAAAGACTTTATAATCCTGTTAATCCGGACTACATAGAAATACCATCACCTAACCCTGGAGCGAAATTCGTTGAACTAGTCNAAGATATTGTATAANCAAACTAGTTCGTTAGGTATAGTACTTTTTTTAGGGTTCATCATCAGATTTTTCACCAAGATTATCTTTGGAGTTTAAGGCTATTTCCCGGGTTAATTGGGTGATTTCTTCTTCNATAGTTTCAATCATGCCATAAATTTTGAAAATCAAATAAAAACANCCTATTAATCCAAATATGAGGATGATGTCCAATCCTCTCCCTATACCGGTTATATTAGACAATATTGAGGTAGTGGTAGGATAAACTGAGAATAATATCAACAGCACCCAAATGGCACCCCACACTAGGAGCATGTTCAGGGACATTTTACCCTCCCTAAATCGCAATAATGATATTATTATGCCAATTATTCCAATAATCCCTCCGATTAATTGATATATTAACACACAAGAACCCCCATTTGTTTTTATTTGAAAATGTTTTTAATTAATTTTGCAAGAATTTTAAGCCCAATTTTAGTGTCAGTACCCTTGGAAAGAGAATAATCAGTGTATATTGTTTCGATTGGAACTTCTATCAGTTTCAACTCTTTTTTTTTTATTTCTCCAATTATTTCAGAGGATACTCCGTAATCTCTAGAGTGTAATTCAATTTTTCCAGCTGCATTAAGGGAAAATGCTCTAAGACCAGACTGTGAATCACCAACATCTATCTGGTAAAAAATTCGGGTGATAATATTCATAACATGGTTACCAAATTTTTTCCGCAATGGCATTTCATGGAAATTCCTAGTCCCAATCACCACATCTGCATCTTTCTTAATTATGGGCTCAACCACTGGAACCAGGTCATCAATATGATGTTGGCCATCAGCATCAAAGGTGACAATCACCATGGGCTTTTCACGAAGAGATGCCTCCAAACCAGTTAGAATTGCAGCACCCAATCCCCGGTTGATAGGATGCCGGTAAAGATGTACTTGTTTAGGATATTTTTCCTGAACATGCTTAACAATGGAGGAAGTCTTATCATGAGAACCATCATCAACTACTATTAATTTCAGCCCTTTTGGTAGTAACTCTTCCATCACCTTTCTAATTGTTTGGGCTTCATTGAATGCAGGCATGACTATGAAAATATCTTTCCCATACTTTTCTAAAAAGAGTCCATTGGCACTGGTCAACTAGTTTCTCCTCCGCCCAATGATTTCCATATTCTAATGGTTTGTCTTAAGAAATTTATTTCATATTATTTTATTTAATTATGATATTAATTTCTATTATTTTTTGGAAATTTGGAGTGCCAGTTCAGCCACGTTTTGCCCTAAATTTCGTGAAGTTTCCAATCCAACTTCATCTCCTGCAGCTGAATTTATAGTAGATCCTACACCGGTTCCACCATAATGGGCAAGGGGTGCTCCATCACCAACAATGATCATGTCATGAATTAGCATAAATTGGTGTATTGATGATATAGTGGTTTCCTGACCACCATTACGGGAGCCACCAACACTAATAGCTCCACCAATCTTGTTTTTCAGCTTGAAATCCATGCGAAGAGGTCGTGAACGGTCTATTAACATCTTTAGTTGGCTGGTCACGTTACCAAAATAGACTGGGCTACCCATGATCACACCTTGTGAATCAACTAGTTTACCGAGTAAACTGGGCACGTCATCAAATATTGCGCACTCACCAGTTGATTTGCAAATATCACAAGCAATACATGGTTCAATTTCAATATCTCCCAGATTTATGAGTTCAGTCTCAACTCCCAAATTACTGGCTGCCTTAAGNGCCTCTTTAACTAGGTAATTAGTGTTACCTTCCTTTCGGGGGCTTCCCACAACTCCCATGATTTTAACCAAAAAAATCACTCCTATACATTTTTCTAACCTTTCATGATTTGAATCATTTTGATATTTAAATAAATCATCTATAACATCCTTAATTTTAAGTAGTTGTATGTTTAAACTATATTTTACATTTATAGTTCAACTAACTCTATTTATATTTCAAGACCTTATTTATCATACTAATCTGACTATGAAAATCAGAACAATAATCTAAAAATCAATTATAATTATCTTTCCATTAAAAATCTACTGTATTTAACCCTAAAATGTGGATTAAATAATATAAAATTAGAGTTCATTTTTATGAAAAATTCTGTTGGTAGTCCCTTATATAATCCTCTCACTCCTGAAAAGAGGGTTATTTCATTAGTAAGGGAGTGGTCTGACTCTGAAAAAATGGGTGATTTTAATGCAAGACAATATGCAGCTAATGAAATGAAAAAGTATATGGTGAAAACCGAAGATGGGTCTTTTACTATCCGCTCGGAAGGACCAGATCAAGATTCTGAAACAATGCACACTAGTCACGGTGCTGTGGCTGAGGCTCAAATCAAATATGTTAATCCATTAAGGATAGATGGTAAAAAAGACCTTAAAATACTTGATATTTGCACAGGACTGGGTATCAATGCAGCAGCTGCACTGGAAAAATTCATTGATTATCAGGGTAAATTCCAATTGAAACACATAAAGATAGATTTGGTTGAAGTATCATGGGAAACCTTAGCAACAGCTTTGCTAATTCCCATCCCTTTAAAATCACATGACTACATTAAAAAAGCATTCGAAGACTATCTTATCCAAGAAAATCATCTTACATTTCGAAATGAGGAAAAAAACATTCCCAGTCATGTAGATCTACATGTGCACTGTCAAGATGCTCGGAAGATTACTAAGGGAATTTCTCCATCTAATGAATATGATGCCATCTTTTTGGATCCATTTAGTCCTGCAAAATCTCCTGAACTTTATAGTCAGGAGTTTTTCCAGAAAATCGGTGAATTACTAAAAGATGATGGTATGATATTAACTTACACTTCATCGGCACCAGTCAGACACGCCCTCATAAATGCGGGTTTAGAAGTGGGAGAAGGACCAGCAATGGGGCGTAGGGGAGGTACAATTGCATCTCCAAGTATTGAAAACATATCAAAACCTTTAAGTTGTGATGATGAACGTATGATCGCCCTATCTGATGCTGGGATACCCTTCCGAGACCCTGGATTAAACAATTTGCCAGAAAAGATTNGAACAAAACGTCAAACAGAACGCAGCCAAGCTAGAGGTAATTATAAANTNGCCTCTACTGTTAAAACACCGGTTTATTTGTTTAAAGAAGTTGATGATGAGGGGTTACAAAAAAGAGTATTAAAGCACTTAAGAAATCTTGGGATAAAAAATCTTAATTCTGATGAGTCACGCTATTTGGTGTGTCCTCAGTTTAAAGAATGCATATGCCACTGCAAACAGAAAAGATTGCCAACATCCAGTGCCCGGATCAAAGAAATGGAGAACCGATTAAAAAGAATCATAACTAATAAAAAGACTGTTAAATTATAGTTGCTTTCTAAATAATAAGAATTCAGCTTGATTTAATTTGCCAAGTGTAGTCAATCAGAATTTTAGTTAGTATATTTTTGTCATATCAAACATTACTATAGGTGAAATATTGAACTTTGAAATAAAATATAAAGATGCCAGGGGACGTTTAGGTATTCTAAAAACTCCTCATGGGAATATCACAACACCCGCACTCATGCCTGTCATACACCCTCGAAAACAGACAATCCAAGTCCAGGATCACGGTGCGCAATTGGTTATTACCAATGCTTATCTTATCTATAAAAATAATGATTTACGGAAAACAGCCATAAAAAAAGGAGTGCATGAACTTATTAATTTTTCCGGACCAGTTGTCACTGATTCCGGTTCATTCCAACTATCGGAATACGGAGATCTGCAAGTTTCCAATGAGGAAATCGTAAAATTCCAGGAAAAAATAGGTACAGATATTGGCACATCACTGGATATTCCAACCCCACCTGGTGTTAAAAAAGAACATGCCCAAAAAGATTTAGAAATAACCTTCCAAAGGGCAAGGGAGGCACTTGAAGTTAGGAATGAGTTGATGTTGAACTCCGTGGTTCAAGGTTCAACCTACACTGACCTGCGCAGTAAATGTGCAGAAGTTTTAGGAAAAATGGACTTCCAAGTACATCCAATCGGTGCAGTAGTACCTCTCATGGAATCCTACCGTTATAAAGAGTTAGTTGAAGTGGTAATGGCATCAGTGACCCACCTACCAGATTCAAGGCCACGTCATCTTATGGGTGCCGGTCATCCTATGATATTTGCCTTGGCAGTAGCCATGGGTTGNGATCTTTTTGATTCTGCTGCTTATATTCTGTATGCTGAAGATGATAGATTATTGATGCCCAACGGAACCATCAAACTAGAAAATTTGCACGAAATGCCTTGCAGCTGTGAAGTGTGCACTAACTACACGCCAGAACAGTTGCGTCAGATGGAAAAAGCAGAAAGGGTCCAACAAATTGCCAAACACAACTTATTGATTAGTTTTGCTGAGATCAGGCAGATTCGCCAAGCAATTGTTCAGGGTAATTTATGGGAACTTGTAGAGCAACGTTGCCGTAGTCATCCTTTCTTACTGGAAGCACTGCGCACACTCTATAACTACTCTGAAGATCTGGAAAAATATGATCCTCCCTACAAAAAATCAGCATTTTTCTATTCAGGGCCAGAATCACTAAAACGCCCAGAGGTATATCGGCACTTAAAGAAGTTGGATGGGATTTCCCAAAAAAAGAGTGTTTTACTCCTTCCTAGAACTAGAAAACCCTATTCTGAACATTTATATGGTATTCCTCTGCCTTGTTATCAGATTAAAGGTGATGAAAAACTTCAGAATATTCCATTTGACGATTTACAAGTAGCTATCGTTGATGTGCCCTTTGGGGTGATACCCCTGGAACTTGACCAAGTGTATCCACTGGCACAAAATGAGTCACCTGCTAGTTTTGATGAAAATTCACTGCAAATGGTAAATAATGTCGTGCAAAAATATTTGAAAGATTTCAAGACTGCTTTTATCAGTGCCGATGTGGTGGAAACATTCCAACTTCAAAAGAATTACCAGCTTAAAGAGGTACATGAAATACCAGAACCCCTGAAANNAGGGGTTGACGATTATCANAGGATTAAAATGATAGCTGATTATCAGTTTGGAACTGGTAGTGGAGNAGCCCTTTTTAACCGGGATGTTGACATTGTGAAAAGCAGGAAGACCGGGAAGATTCGCCATGTCTATGATGACCAAGAGCTTATTGCAACTTTACGGGCTAGTGATGGTGTTTTTGTACTGGCTCGTGAGGGTGCTCGTCGCTTGCACAGTTTCCTCCCANACCCCAAAAAAAGGGTAGTTGTTAATCAGGATGCTGAACCATTTGCTCGGGAAGGAAAAAGTATATTTGCTAAATTCGTTATAAATTGTGATATAGATATCCATGCAATGGAAGAAGTATTGATAACCAATGATGAAGACCAATTATTGGCCTTCGGAAAGTCAGTTTTAAATGGAAAGGAGATATTAAATTTCAACACTGGTCAAGCAGTAAAAACTAGAAAAGGAGGCTTTTAATGATACCAAGTGCAGGTATGAATCCAAAACAGCTTAAACAGATGCAAAGGGCCATGAAACAAATGGGCATGGACATGAAAGATGTTAAAGGTGTAAATGAAGTAATAATCAAATTTAAAAACAAAGAAGTAGTAATTAGCAATCCCAAGGTAAATCTGATGAATTTCATGGGCCAAGACACCTATCAGATATCTGGAAAATCAAAGGAAAGAAAAATTGAGGTTGAACTGGTAATTCCTGACGATGATATTGAATTAGTGGCTGCTCAGACCGGAGTAACTACCCAAAAGGCTAAAAAAACACTGGAAGAAACCAATGGGGACCTGGCTGAGGCTATACTGAGGTTAAGTTAAATGGTTTTTGTGGTCCATATTTCTGACTTNCATGNAGGTTCAATATCCTTCCAAGAAGATTTACTCCTACAGTCTGTGGACATTATTAANGATATGGCNCCTGATGCCACTATCATAACCGGAGACCTCACTGAAAATGGTTATTACATTGAAATGGAACAGGCAGCCGATTATATAGAAATGATAAAATCACCCCTTATGGTTGTTCCTGGGAATCATGATGCCCGGCACGTGGGAGACCAGGGTTTCCGTGAACTGATCCGGAACCGTTATGGATGTCACTTGGAAATTGGTGGAATAAAAATTATAGGATTAGACAGTAGTGAACCCGATCTTAATTATGGAAAAGTGGGAAGAGCTCAACAAGCATGGATGGAAAATCAACTTGATGATGCATCTTCCAATGATATGCAAACCATTATTGCCTTACACCACCATATAATACCGGTTCCTCGAACTGGAAGAGAAAGAAATGTTTTAAGTGATGCCGGAGATATTCTCAATTCACTAATAGAAAAAGATGCAGACCTAGTGTTGTCTGGACATAAACATGTACCCCATGTATGGATGGTCCAGAACACAGCATTTGCAACTGCAGGAACAGTATCTTCACTGAAATTGCGGGGAAAGGATCCAGCATCTTTCAACACAGTTAATATAGATGATGATAATATAGAAATCCTCTTAAACACATCCCATGGAAAAAGCAGTTGTCTGGCCAAGTATGAAAATTTATGTAGGTGATTTATTGCAAGTAATTGTTGATGCATCGAATATAGCTCACTTTGGAAAAAAGGATGGGAAACCCAGCCTGAGCAACTTACTTGCTGCAGATGAGGCCCTTCAAAAGTTAGGCTATCATCCAATTCTCATCGCAGATGCATCCCTAAGACATGAAATTGATGAGAAACAAGAATTCAACAAACTCTTAGACGAGGAAAAGGTGCACCAAGTTCCTTCTGGCACCAATGCTGATCACTATATTCTGAAACTAGCTGAAGAAGAAGATGCAAAAATATTATCAAACGATGCATTCAGAGAGTTTTATGATGAATTCAGGGATATTAACAGCCGCAGAATTCCATATAAATTCACCAATGGTAAAATCACCATAGGTAGCTCTGCTAAACCTAAAAAAATAAGGAACATCCTCCAAAAAATTTGTAACCAGACTTTGTCCGAATTTGAGAAAAAAGGATATGATTCTTATAAATTGAAAAAAAACAAGAAGCTGTCTGGTATTGCTGTGGCAAAAGAGGCAATTGACCGAATATCCAAAAGCAAAGATGAAGGAATCGACACTAAACTAGAAGGCATGTTCATGAAGATACCGCTATTTGATAAAGTTATGAAAATGGTGGAAGATGCTGAAAGAACCAGTGATTTTATAATCTTTGTTTTAGTCAGCCCCCGAGACTATCGGGAAGCAGTTCGAAATGCAGGGAATATTGCAGTAACTGTGGGGGACCGTTTAAAATTGGATCACGCTCCACTGGTTGCTGTTCGAAATGATTTGTTCACCAAACCAGGAACCTTTGAACTTAACATTATCTATTCTGATGAAATATTGGAGGAATCCCCCTTCGATGTGAATATAACCATAAATGATCACGATTATTCCTTTGTTAAGAAAAACTCCCGAAATATAGCCAGCACAGTCGCTGCCAGGTTAGGCACTTGGAAATTTCCCATCGTATCAGTAAAATCAAGCATGCTGATGGAAAAACCAGGCCACTATGACATTAACTTGGATAAGGGAGGAGACAATTAAATGGCTGGCAATTACCTTTTGAAAACACTTTTCGGGTTTCTTTTAAATCATCCGGTTTTAAGTATAGGCACCAAATACTATCCAACCAATGAAAAAGAACAAGAATACGTGGAAATGGTTAATTACACCCGTACCATGTTATTGGAGATAGACAAAGCCCATATTACAACTGAAAACATTTTCCAAAACTTATTAAAAGAAGTAGGCACAGGAAACATCCCTGAGAATCGCCGGTTTGTGGAAATAAAACCAGCTGAAAATGATGTTAACGAATACGCTCTCCTAAGCAATATAATAATGGGCAGTGACCGTTATCTCTATGTGGAAGTTTTCAGTGGTTACAAGGGAATAATCGACCAGTTCGTGCAATTGATCAAAAAAGAAAATGGTGTGATTGTAGAAAGAAGCAACACTGAAATTGTATCCCGACTACTGTCTAAAAATGATGCAATACGTGTAGGTATTGAGTTAATTAAAATTGGTATGGAAAAAGAAATTGATGTAAGATCCGCTGTTGGAATGACTGGTGCCGCAGCCATTGAAAGATCCATTAACCTCAACAAACAAATAGGAGAAACATCAGGTGTAGGTTTCACCAAACTAGGTGGTGAATTTGCTATTGTATTTTCAAGCAAACTCACTAAACTCGAAGGAACACCAGCAGTTTACGATAACTATCTTTTCATTGATGTTTTTGACTCAACACAGTTCATAGACGATCAAGGTCGAGATAGACTGGTCGAAATCATGAATGAAATCAAAGACTTCATAGAAAAAGAGTGCAAAGGCAAAATCGAAGGTTACCGTGAAGGTGGGGATGACCTCATAGCCAACCTACCCACCAAAGACGCAGCCCTCCGCGCAGGAATCGATTCATCATGGCATGCTCTTAACAATGGTGCTATGCTCAGAGTAGGGATTGGTAAAAGCCGACGCGAAGCCGGGGAAAGAGCTCAAATGGCTGATGAAATAAAAATTTGGAATAATTCCCCAGTCATGGTTTTCGATCTGGCCGATGGAATTTATGCCTATTACGTCCCATCAGAATTCAGCCGTACAATTGTTGAATTTCTACAAGAAAAACAAGGCAGAGCAGTCCTGATATTTGTCTTTGTTTTCATAGTTACTCTAATAGGATGGAACATTGGACACTGGGAATTTGGCCTGGTTGCCATAGGATTGGCTTTACTTTACGCAATAACCGCCTAAAATTTAGAGGGATAGTACATAATTTAAACAAATTGAATTATTACTATTACAAGTTATATTTAAAAAAATGAAGGAACCATAGATGAAAGAAAATATTAAAGCAAAAGCCACCGTAGCTCTAATTATCTCATTCATTGCATTTGGGTTCGGAACAGGTGCCAGCCTATTCTCTGGATTATATCTTAAAGATGGGAATAATTCCTATTTCACTAATAACTCTACTGGCGAGTTTCCCATAATCTACAATGTAAAAAACATTAGTGATAATGAAACCAACACTCCCAAAATTACACAGAACCCTTCCAATACCAATCCTGATGATGCTAATAATGGAAACACCCAACCCAACAACCCGGTTCAACCACCAATCAACAGTTCAACCAATAAAACCCCTTAACTCCATAATTAGGGGTGATTTGCCAATTTCCATTATAATAGCATTCATTTAGTGCCAATTCTTAAAATAAGGTACCAATTCTTAAAAAAAGAATTTCTTCTAATATAAAATTACCTCTATTATATAATTACCAATAAACTATCTAATTGTCAAGGTGGAGGAGAAAATGAAAAGAATTGAAGGTGGCTTGTGTGCAGTGAAAAATGTTAAAACTGCCGGGGCCTGTGAAGAAAATTATGGAGTGGCAATAATCCACTATCCAAACTGCAATGTATCAGGAGTTTTCACCACTAACAAAGTTCAAGCTGCACCCATCATGGTAACTAAAAAAGCAGTTAAAAATGGCAAACTATCGGCAATTGTGGCTAATAGTGGCAATGCGAACTGTTTTACCGGTAGGGAGGGAATTGAAAATGCGGAGCATATGGCCTCCCAAGTAGCTAAAAATCTCAACATCCCCCAAGAAGATGTAGCAGTTGCATCAACTGGAATCATTGGCAGACAACTTCCTTTACCTGAAATTAGCAATTTAATCGATGATGCACTGCGAAGACTAGATAATTCCAAAGAAGCTTCCCGAAGTGCAGCTGAAGCCATCATGACCACTGACACCTATCCCAAAGAATATGCTGTTAAAACACATCTAAAAAATGGTCAAAAAATATGTATAGGTGGCATTGCCAAGGGATCGGGAATGATCGCCCCTAACATGGCTACAATGCTCTCGTTTATAACTACTGATATAGAAGCAAGCCCTGAAGAATTGGAAAAATCTCTCCTGAAAGCGGTTGACAAAACCTTTAACATGGTAGTAGTGGATGGAGATCAAAGCACTAATGACACAGTCCTGATCATGTCTAGACCTGGACAGGGAAAAATCGATGAGAATTTTCAGGAAGCATTAGAACACCTCTGTGCTAAACTGGCTAAAATGATGGCTCATGATGGTGAAGGGGCAACCAAATTCATGGAAGTCAAAGTGAAGGGTGCTCAAACATCAGATGATGCAAAAAAGGCTGCTAAATCCGTAGTCACATCTCCCCTCGTGAAAACTGCATTGTTTGGTGCTGATCCTAACTGGGGACGAATCATTGCAGCAGTAGGATACTCGGGAGCAAAAATTGATGAAAATACTATTAGTGTTCGCTTGGAAGACATGGAACGATTGGTTGATGTAGTTTCTCATGGGAAAATATTAGCCATTGAAGGCACTGAAAAACTGGAACTGGCAGAAAGCATTATGGAACGAGAAGAAATAAAGATCACCATTGATTTAGCCCTTGGAAAATATGAAGCAACTGCCTATGGCTGTGATCTTAGTTATGATTATGTGCGCATCAATTCTGAGTACTCAACTTAGAACTAAAAATCAGAATAAATACCTAATAGTCCATTGGATTTAAGATATAATCACTGCTTTGAATAATAATTAGTGTTTGTTGGATTTAGTATTTTATCAACCAAGTAAAAATGTAATTAGGAATATGATATAATGAAAGTTTTAATCATCGGTGCAGAAGGAATGTTAGGCCATGATTTAGTGGAGGTTATGTCCAAAAACCATGAGGTTAGTACCACCACCATCGACACCATGGACATCACAGACATCAATAAAACTATTGAAACAGTTAAAAAGAAGAATCCAGACGTGGTAATCCATGCTGCTGCTTTCACTGATGTTGATGGAAGTGAATCTCAGGCAGATCTTGCTTACAAAGTAAATAGTTTAGGAACCCGGAATGTGGCAGTTGCTTGCAAAGAAACAGACAGTGCACTGGTTTACATATGCACTGATTATGTTTTCGATGGCACTAAAGGCAGTCCTTACTATGAATACGATCAAACAAACCCGTTAAGTGTATATGGGAAAACTAAACTACAAGGCGAAGCATACATCCGTGACTTACTCAACAAGTTTTACATAGTACGAACATCATGGTTATATGGTTATCATGGCCCCAATTTTGTAACCACCATGCTAAAACTGGCCCAAACACATGACCAGATATCTGTTGTTGGTGACCAGATGGGATCCCCGACCTACACTGTAGATCTGTCCAAAGCCATAGCAAAACTCATAGAAAAACCAGTCTATGGTATTTATCACATTACTAACAGCCAGCATTGTACTTGGTATGAATATGCACAGTTAATCTTCGACATAGCCGGTAAAAAGGTAAATTTGAAACCGGTTACCACCGAAGAATTCGGCAGTGCAGCTAAAAGACCTAAATATTCAGTTCTCGAAAANTATAACTGGAAAATGGAAGGATTTCCTAAAATAAGAAGTTTTAAAGAGGCATTGAAGGAGTATATGGATTTATTATTGTGATATTACTTCCCAAAAATGTTTTCCTCACCAAAAAAGAAGAATAAAAAAATAAAATAGTAATTTATGGGGAAATGAATTCTTTCTATATTGACAGCTTAGACAATCTTTCCATGGCTTCTTTTGTATTTTCAAGGGTGTTAAAAGCGGTTAATCTAAGATAACCTTCACCACTTGGTCCGAAACCAACACCAGGTGTGCCTGCTATATGGGCTTCATTTAATAACAAGTCAAAAAATTGCCAGGAATCCATATCCTCTGGTGTTTTAATCCAGATGTAGGGTGAGTTAACTCCGCCAAAAACTTTCAACCCTAACTTGCTTAAACTATCCCGTATAATGGACGCATTTTTCATGTAATAATCAATTGATTCTTGAATTTCTGCTTGCCCTTCAGGTGTATAGACTGCACTAGCAGCAACCTGTATTGGATAGGAAACTCCATTAAATTTAGTTGCTTGTCTGCGGTTCCACAATTCATTCACTGAGTGTGGATTTCCTTTTGCATCAAAACCTAACAATTCCTTAGGAACCACAGTATAGGCACAACGTGTACCAGTGAAACCAGCATTTTTGGAAAAACTCCTAAACTCAATGGCAACTTCACGAGCACCACTAATCTCATAAATGCTGTGTGGAATGTCCTTTTCACTAATGTAAGCTTCATAAGCAGCGTCGAAGAGAATTATTGAATTATTTTCTCTAGCATAATCCACCCATACAGTGAGCTGTTTTTTGTTTAGTACAGTGCCAGTGGGATTGTTAGGAAAACATAAATAAATCAAATCAACAGGTGTTTCTGGAAGTTCTGGAACAAATTCATTCTCTTCAGTGCAGGGAATGTAAACCAAGTTATGATAACGACCATCATCTCCCATAGGCCCTGTCCGTCCAGCCATAACATTACTATCCACATAAACTGGATAAACTGGATCAGTAACTGCTACAATGTTTTCCAGGCCGAAAATTTCCTGAATATTACCAGTATCACATTTAGCCCCATCGCTGATGAAAACTTCCTCTTTAGATAATGTGATTCCACGCGGTTCATAGTCATTTTTGATGATTTCCTCAATCAAAAAATCATAACCTTGTTCAGGACCGTAACCATGAAAAGTGTCTTTTTTGCTCATTTCGTCAACTGCTTTTTTGAATTTCTTAATCACTGCTTGAGGTAAAGGTCGGGTTACATCACCAATACCCATGCTAATTACGTCAACATCAGGGTTTTCTTTCTGATACTTCTCAACTCTTTGGGTAATTTCAGAAAAAATGTAATTGCTTTCTAGCAACAAATAGTTTTCATTGATTTTAACTGACATTTTCCTACACCTCTATTTTTTTTTAATTTTGTTACAAGGAATCTTAGTTCATATAGATTACAATTAACTGGCCAATTTTAACTGGTTTTGTTACATGTTCAAATTTTAAGTTTGTATATCTTTATTATTGTTTTTATTAATGATGAAAAAAGCTGCTTATCCTAAACAGTTTATTCTACCATACCGATTGGTTGTATATTTTTTTATGTTCACATAAGAAACTGGAATTTTGATACAAGGCCATGACTATTCCATTAAATGTATGGGTTCTCATTAAATCATTTTATCGTATTTATTTATTGTGATTAGTTTTTTTTAGAATAATTTATTAATGGATTTAAAATAATACTAAATTAATTTAAAGGAAATACATCAATTTAGGGGATTCTATTGTGAATTATAGGCCCATCAAGGTTCTTTTGATTGAAGACGACCCGAATCATGCCAGAGCATTAGAGGCAATGTTGGAACGGGTAAAAGAATTTGATTATGTTTTGGTTCATTGTTACAAACTTCATGATGGACTTGAAGAGTTGAAAAACACCAAATTTGATGTGATATTATTGGATCTGCGTCTGCCAGATAGTGAAGGTATATCCACATTTAGAGCAGTTCATAGTAACTTTCCAGAGATACCCATTGTAATATTCACTGCCTTGTTCAATCATGAAATAGCACTGCAATCATTAAAAGAAGGTGCCCAGGAATACCTTTTCAAGGGTGAATTCGATGGACAGGATTTATCCACCGCAATTATGCATTCCATGGCTCGTGTTCAACATCTATTATCCTTAAAAACCGTTTATTCTACATAATATAAGTTTGTAAGCTATTTGAGAAAAATAACATAAAAGATTATATTAGAAGATGCACTATTTTATATCATAACTATTCTGATCCATTAAAATTATTATTACCCTTAAAAATAGTGACAATCGAACCATGATCAGCCTTATAGTCATCTAAATAGTAATATAAATCTTTATTAAGATTTTTATGAAAAAAAAATTAGTCTGAAGTAACAACCTTCAGATCTAAGACAGAATATCAATTTAATAATACATTGGATATTAAAGTATATCTATCTGAAAGTAGTATGTATTTGTGGAGATAGTGCCTATGAAGTGTGTTGTTATCGGTGCTGGTAATGCTGGACGACCAGCGGCAAGAATACTAAATTATGCTGGCCATCAAGTTCAGATTACTGATCAAAAGAAATTGGACCAATTCCCAGAGGGTGTTCAAAATACTCTCCAGAAAATGGAACAAGAAGGTGTGAATCTTCAATTGGGATGGGATGATCCAACCAACATTGAAGATGTTGATGCAGTTTACATATCTCCAAACATACCAAAAGATTCCAAAATCAGACATTATCTGGTTGACAACGAACTGAAACTACTTATTAACCAAGATATAGCTAAAATTTTAGAAAATTCCATAAATATCGATGTTATCGGTGTTACTGGAACCCTTGGGAAGACCAGCACCACCCACATTATTTCAGAAATCTTTCACAATGCTGGCTATAAAGTTTGGACTTGTTCATCCCAATCTGGAAATCTTCTCAGCGAAGTCATCGTCAACGGAATAATCAATGGAGATCATATTAAAAGTGATATTGCTGTTCTTGAATTGCCACATGGGACTATAAGACTCCTTTCTGAGTTAAAACTAAAAATTGGGGTAATAACCAATATATATTCTGATCATTTATCTGAATTTGAGGGGTCTCTCCAAAAATATGCCGAAAGAAAACTGATGATCACTAATTCCACAGAAATGATAATTGCCAACAAACAATGTAAGGACCTCTTAAACTCTTCTTTAAACACTATTTTTTACTGTACTGGTCAGGATTTATGTGATGTTTCTGGTGTTCTTGAAAATGGAAAAATAAGAATAAAATATAAAGTTAAATCACGGGAAGGTGAATTTGACACAGGATTCAATCTTCGTGGATACTACTTCGAAAACTCCATTGCTGCTGCAGCAGTGGCTCTCAGCTATGGCTTAAAAGTAGACAGTATCAAAGATGGGTTGAGCAAGTTTAATGGAATTCCTGGACATCTAGAATATATAGGAAACTATTCTCGTCGTGAAGTTCATTTTGATGCAGCATTTGTACCCGAAGGCATCGTATCCACACTTGAAGAGTTCCCTGTAAAAGGTGATTCAAAATTAGTTATTATAATTGATAATCCGGACAGTACCAATCCACGGGACAAGTTCCAGATCGGAAAGATACTGGGTCAATATGCACAAGTGATAATTGCCAGCGGATATAATGAAACTACTGATGTTCTGGACATGGAATCTGCTAATCAAGTATTAGAAGGTGCTAAAGATTCAAACTCTCTGAAAATAGCTGTTGAAGATGTTTACAAAGCTGGTGAACTATCCATAAAACATTCAAAACCCGGCGACGTTATTTTACACATAGGCCCCGGTGCCATAACCAATTATCAAGATCTGAAATACAAAATGATTAAAGGAATAGAATCCGGATGTAATAAGTATCCATGAATCATTTTTCTAAACTGAATTATAACTTGTTCCACTGCTTGAATCTCCTATTTTCAAACACTTTATTCAATTTTAATACCCTAAATTTCTCTATTTTTTCCGTCATTATAAAGTGTTATCATACCTTGCACATACAGAGAAATTTATTTAAATTTAAAGGTGTAAAATAATAATAATTATATAATATTTTTTTAAAAAAAATTAAATATAAAAACTTATTTTTTATAGGAAAAATGGATTATTTCGGTGTAAACTATGGGTTATTTAGTATGTCAAAATTGTGGAGGTTATTACAAGCTTAAGAAGGATGAATCTGCTGAAGATTTTGTCGCCTGTCAATGTTACGGTCAGTTAGTATATGTTGAATCATTAGAATATCTTCGAAAAGAAGATGCCAAAGATAAACATTCAAAAACACTTTACTGCCCTTCAAAAAATAATGTTCTTAATGGATCTGAATGCATTGTAGTTGATGAGGATTTTAAACCAGAACCACAGTCTGAAACTAAAACTGGTGAAAATATAGAAATTAAAAAAGATTCAGACCAAGAAATGAAAGAACCTGGCATCAAAAACCGGGCATACTACCGGAGATATGATTATTATTCTGAGCCTGATATAAATTATCTTAAAAATCTTAAAGACGTAACTGGCCTTATTAATGCACTTTATTATGATGATGTGAATATTCAACTGGAAGCATTACAAGCATTAGCTGCTGTAGGGGATGATAGAGCCCTAAACCATTTGAACAAACTCATACAAAAAGGAGAAGGATCCCTAAAATTATATGCTGAAATAGCAATAAAACAGATTCAATCCAGGAAACATGGCTACAAATCACTCAATCGAGAAAACTTTAGGCAAATCCCATCAGAATCTCTCCAATCTCATCTGCCTCATAAAACAATCCATGATGATCCTCTAAATGCAGTTCCTAAGGAACAGGTTAATCTAGATGATGATAGTCTAAGTGTGGTTTCTAAGGATGATGTGAGAATCGATGATGTTGATCCAGATGTCTTGGAAATTCATGATAAAACAGAGCACACCGTTGTTGATGAAATAGATTTATCCCAACACAGCCCTGAAAGTGATGTGAATCAAGCTCGTGAAGAAATCATTCATCAAGAAGAAATTAA
>JGI24710J26742_10000661_pt1 | contig 32157 bp, 36 predicted proteins | sample BioPla2DNA2_FD_26742 | JGI IMG/M metagenome (IMG submission 26742)
ATGCTGACCGGCACTCTTGTACCGGCCTTTCTTTTATTCGATCGAAAAGATATAAAAGTAGAGCGGCTGGCCGCCGTGGGCGAGCTCTACATCAATGTCCGGGTATTTTTTGCGGACGGCTTCCAGCATTTTCTCGGCGTCTTTTTCTGTTGTATCTTCGCCGGATAACATCGTGATCAGGGACGACTCTTTGGTAATCGTCTTTTCCAGAAGCTGCATCACGACATTTTTTATATGCTTGCCGGAGGCGTGAATCTCGTCGCCTTCGATCCCGATGAAACTGCCCTTGTGTATCTTTTTGCCCAGTATGGAAGTGTCCCGCACGGCATAAGTGATTTCCGCGGTGCGCACATCCTTTAAGGCCTCGGTCATTTGCTTTTCGTTATCCTGCGGAGACTTCTCCGCATCAAAATGCATCATGGCGGCAAAACCCTCGGGTATGGTGCGCGTGGGTATAACCAGCACATCTTTCTTGCTGAGCTTGGCTGCCTGATTGGATGCCATGAAAATATTGCTGTTATTGGGCAGAATATATATCGTGTCGGCCGGAATCGCCTGTATGGCCTGCAGTATATCTTCCGTAGAGGGATTCATGGTCTGCCCGCCGTTGATGATACGGTTTACCCCCAGATCCCGGAAAATGCTCTGTATGCCTTCTCCGGTGGATACCGATATGAAACCGTAGGGTAACGGTTCCTGATTCTCCGTTTCCTCGGTTTGCAGATCGTTTGCATGGGTTTTTGTCAGCGCGGCATACTGCTCGCGCATATTGTCAATCTTAATATCCGTCAGCGAACCAAGCTGTGCGGCTCTTTCCAGCACCGCACCCGGATGGTTGGTGTGCAGATGAATTTTCACACGGGTCTCATCCCCCACTACCAAATGGGAATCGCCTTCTTTGCCCAGCTCGGTGCGCAGGCTTTCGATATCGATATCCTTTCCGAGGATCATCAGCTCTGTGCAATAGCCATAGGTGATTTCACCGGAGACTTTTTGCTGCGCGCGCACTTCAGCGTCAAAGTCTTCCGCCGCTTTCTGGAAATCGACAGGAATATCGCCGTCTTCTTCGGACAACGCACCCTGCAGCATAACCAAAAGACCCTTGCCGCCGGCATCGACCACACCGGCTTCCTTTAATATGGGCAAAAGTTCCGGGGTCTGCATCAGGCTTACTTCGCCTGCCTGCAGCACGGCTTTGGCAAATTCGTGCACATCCTGAAAATTCGCACCGTCTTTTTCCGCATACTCCGCCATCTCCCGCATCACCGTCAGCATCGTGCCTTCCGTGGGTCGCATTACGGCTTTGTAGGCCGTTTCCGATGCATTCACAAAGCCCGACACCAGACTTTCTGTATCCAGGGTATCCTTTCCGTTTAATCCGCGCGCAAAACCGCGGAAAATCTGCGACAAAATGACGCCCGAATTGCCGCGGGCTCCCATCAGTGCACCGTTTGATATCGCCTTGGCCACATCGTACACGCTTTTGCACTCCGTTTGCTCCATCTGACGGATGGCTGAACGTAGCGTCAGCGCCATATTGGTACCGGTGTCTCCGTCCGGAACCGGAAACACATTGAGCGAATTCACATATTCCTTGTTTTGTTCCAGGCTGTTGTACGCGCGTATAAAGCCCCGCGCGAGATCCTGGGCCCCCCAATCATCCATGTTTCCGCTCCGTTAAATCCGTATATCCTGTACGAGAACAATCACTTCCCGTACATGAAGGCCTGTTGCCTGTTCCACCCGGAACTTGACCGATTCGATAATATTCTGCGACACAATCCCGATCCGGACATCGTATTCAATAACAATATTCAAAATGATAGTAATCTGATTGCCTTCCGTGAGTATCTTTACACCCTTGCCTAAATTCTCCTGCTTCAGCAATTCGATCAGATCTTCACGCAAATCATGTGAAGCCAGCCCCACAATGCCGTAACTCTGCATGGCGGTTTCGCTGGCGATATTCGCAATAACGGAATCCGCAATCGTGATGGTGCCGTACCGATTAATGATGCGTCCGGGCATAGCAATCCCTCCTGTATTTTAATTTTATCGTGCGTTCTTATTCGAAAATTACACAGTTCATGGGGTCTATTATACCAGTCGGCTGTTATTCTTGCAAAAAAATACCCCCGTGTGCTATAATAGTTCAGGTTATCCCCTGAACGGGGAATGTAATCATTACGCATGAAAGCAGGGGGTGTCATAATGGCAAAAACATGTGTGGCTTGCGGAAAATCCAAATCCTTCGGACATAAAGTCACTTTCTCCAACAAGAAAATCAATCGTTCCTGGGCGCCGAACATTCGCAGAGTACGCGCAGTCGTCGACGGAACCGTAAAACGTGTGAACGTGTGCAGTCGCTGCCTGCGTTCCGGAAAAATCGAAAGACCGATTCACAACGCGTAAGCAAAAAGAGCCAAACCGGCTCTTTTTTTGTTTGCGCCGTAGGCGCCTACGGCGCCTACGGCGCAGTGAAATCGGCCTACGGCCGGTGAAATACGGCTGCGCCGAATGAAATAACTTCGTGCATCGCTTCCTCTTGCACTTGTAATGAAATAGGCGCCTGAAGGCGCCCATGGGAGAGGAAGGATTGATAGAAAAGAGGTACGGGTATGAAGGTGTGCGGTATTAGGATGCGGGTCGCGTTGTTTGGTGTACGTTTGGCGCGTGGCCGATATGGAATGCGGCCACTACGATTGCCGTTGTTATATTGTTCGAAGGCAGAGGTTTAGCGGAGTGCTGACCCGGTGTAAGGAGAAAAAGCGTTTGCGGAAGAGAGTATTCGGAGCCAATGGGTCGACTTGCGCACCAAGGGCGAAAATCGCTACAGGCGCATGTCTGAGTCCGGCACGCAGTGTTTTCCTGCGTGGCGGGCGAGTTTGCGCCTGTATTTTCGACCGGGTGCAAGGCAAGTCGCCATTGGCGGAGCTACTCTCTGGAGTAAACGGTTTTTCGACCCTCACCACTTTGTTTGGGGGACGTTTGACGCGTAGCCGATATGGAATGCGGCCACTACGGGCGAATTCGAGGTCGGTTCCGGTTCATGCGGCGAAGCCGTATTTCAACGGCCGTAGGCCGATTTCATTGTTCTTCATTCGCTCCGTCCTTTGATTGAATCAGCAGGCCGCGGCCCCGGTGGACGGTGAGCAGGGCTTCCTCTGCGATGATTTCGTTGCTGACGCCAAGGCTGGATCCTCTTTTTATGGTATGCCTGTCCAGCGGGTATTTCACGCCGGTGATGCTGACCACGATGGTCTCATCCAGCGGAAGCAGCGAGAGATAGTCTCCTTTTTTTTGTATGCGTCCGGATTGCAATGCGCTGATTTCGTTGTGCATATCGGCGATACTTACGGGTATGCCCTGCTCTGCCAGGGAAACCAGCAGGCTCATATTGGCCAGTGTGTGGTCCAGTCGGGTGCCTGTGGCACCGATCATGCGAATGCTGTCCGCCCCTTTTTCTATCAGCAGCTGTACGGCCAATGCCATATCGGTGTCGTTTTTTTTCGGCGGATGCCGCACAATCTCTACCCCAGCGGCTTGCATCCGGGACAGATCACCGGGGTGTATGGAGTCCATATCGCCCAGCAGAATATCCGGATACAGATTTGCCCGTAGAAAATACCGGGCGCCACCGTCGGCGCAGACGATGCAGTCCGCCTGTTCCACTTCTTTTCGGAACCGTTCTCCTCCGGCCGATTCCCCGCTGCCTACGATCAGCCCTCTCATGCCTGCGGCTGCGGGAGCGTGCGCATGACGGGCTTAAAGATAAGCACCAGTAAAAACGCGGCCAGGATGGCGTCGGGAAGTATATAGCTTGCGTTATACGTGATGGTATACCAAAGCGGATTCATACCTTCGGGCGCGTATTCGGCAAAAAACACATAGCCGGAAGCAACGGCCCCCATAAAGCGGCCAAAGATTCCCAAAAAGGAAAAGCCCAGCACGAACGACAGATTCTGATACTTTGCATACAAGGCCGCCCCGAAACCGGCCAGTCCCAAAAGACCGTACGAGATCGGATAGTCCAAAAGTACTTGCGGCACGCTGAAAAAGTAGGGCTTGATGATAAAGTCAAGCAGACCGTAGATCGCGCCGACAAGGATGCCGGGGCCGGTGCCCCAGCGCAGCGCAAACAAAAGAAGCGGCAGCATACCTCCCAGGGATACCGATCCGCCCTGCGGCATTTGATACAGTGTGATATGCGAAAGAATGACCGACAGGGCGATCATGATTCCGCCTTCTGTCAGCATACGCACTTGTGGATTTTTCATACAAAACTCCTTTCGTGGCGAAAGGAGCGGGTGCTTCAAAGAGACACACTTCCCTCCGCCGGCATTATCCGGATCAGGTCCAGGGGTTGTCGTGAGACTCTCAGCATATTGCTCCCCCAGTGTTCTTATGACAGATTCGGTTGTGATGAGTCGGTTAGAAGACGCTGATAAGCCCGGATGCGTTCTTCTTTGTTTTCGGCTGCAAATATATCCGAGCCGACGACGATGAGATCGACACCCAGCGCTTTCAGTTTCTGCGCTTCCTGCATCTTCACGCCACCGTCTACCTGTATCTTTACCCGATGCGGCAGCGTTTGAATCATTTCTTGTATACGAAGGATTTTCCGGTCGGTTTCTTCGATGTAGGACTGACCGCCGAAACCGGGGTTCACGCTCATTAAAAGCACATGATCCACCAGATGCCAGACATATTCCAATACAGAAGGCGGCGTGGAAGGATTCAGACAAACTCCTGCCAACAGCCCTTTTGCCCGGATATTTGAAAGAGTCCGGTGCAGATGCCGGACCGTTTCCGGATGTATGGTGATGGTCCGGCAGCCGGCTTCGGCGAATGCGTCGATCATGTCATCGGGATTTTCGACCATCAGATGCGCATCAAATTCCATGCGGGATATTTTTCGCAAAGACCGCACGAGTTCCGGCCCGAACGAAAGATTCGGCACATAATGTCCATCCATGATATCCAGATGCAGATGTTCGACGCCGTTTTCTTCCAGAAGGGAAAGCGCACTTCCCAGTTCGGTAAAATCCGCATTCAAAATCGACGGGCTCAGTTTAGACATTAGTATCTCCTTTGCTTTTTCGCTTCTTCGAGCAGGATCAGATAGTTTTCATACCGGTGACGGGCGATCCCTCCTACTGCAAGTTTTTCTTTTACGGCGCAACCCGGTTCCTGATGATGCAGACAATTGTCAAAACGGCATTGTCTCTGCGGAAATTCGGGGAAATAGTGGCTCAGATCGGCTTCTTCCATCGCGTCCAATTCCAGTGTCTGAAAACCCGGTGTGTCCAGCACATAGGCGTCGTTCGCAATGCGCGTGATTTCAATATGGCGCGTTGTGTGGCGGCCGCGGCGCGTCCGTTCGCTGACGGGGCCTGTGCGGAAGGCAAACGCGGGATACAGGGCGCTCAAAAGGGCCGACTTACCCACGCCGGACGGACCGGCCAATGCGGTCGTACCGGATGCGAGGCGTTCTTTGATCGTCTCTAACCCTTCCTTGCGGATCACGCTCGTAAAATGGACCGGATACCCGATCGCCCCGTACACGGATTCCAGTTCGTCCTGTTCTGCCTGTGGTGTCAGATCCGATTTGCTGAAGATGATTTCCACATGCAGATGCTCTTTTTCGCACATGACGAGAAAACGGTCCAGCAATAAATAATTGATTTGCGGCGAATGTCTGCTTGAAACCAAAAGTACGCGGTCGATATTCGCGACCGGAGGGCGCAACAGCCGGTTTTTCCGGGGTTCGACTTCTTCTATGTAGCCGATGTCTCCATCGGGCGCCATGCGGATGCGCACATCGTCGCCGACGATCGGTTTTGTGTCAGTCTCGCGAAAAACGCCCCGGGCCTTGCAGACCACGGGGCCGTCTTTCGTGTGCACGGTATAGAGTCCGCGCATAAGTTTTGTTATTTTCCCTTTAATGTGTGCGCTCCTTGTCTTAATGCGTGATGGTTCGTACAAAATTGCCGTTTATATACAACTCAAAGGACAGGCCCGGTTTGTCCATGATCCGTATTGTCTGTGTCCCGTCCGCATAATTGTAGGGTTCGTTTCGAATATCTTCTTCGTTTTCTCCGTCCACCCGGACGATATGCACCTGATAGCTTGTTGCGCCTTCTTCCTGGGCGGGCGGATGGATGGGAATCACATATTCCACATCGGAAACGGGCTCGGTTTGTTCGGGTTCGGTTTGCGGCGGTTCTGTGGCCGGCGGCTCTGTGGGTGCGGGGCCTAAACTCACCACAAGATCAATCGTCGTTTGCGGGTCTACCACTGTCCCCGGTGCAACTGACTGCCGCATCACGGTGTTGTTGGCATACGTATCACTGTGTTCGCTGTCTACCTGCCCCACGCGCAGATTCAAATCCTGCAGGGTGCGTATGGCCTGCAGCTGGGAATTGGTCCTGAGGTCGGGCATACTGATTTCCTCTACCTGCCGCCCCTGGCTGACCGTAACCGATACGGCCGTACCTACGGGAACCCGTTCGCCGTATTCGGGATCCTGGCGCATAACGGTTCCTTCATTATACGTATCCGAATAGCCGGTACGGTGTTCGCCCATTTCCAGATTGTCGGTGCGCAGCCGCGCTTCGGCATCGGCCAGGGAGAGATTCAGCAGATCCGGTACGGTGGTAAGTTCCTGGCCGAGGGAAACTTTCACCAAGACGGTTTCCCCGCGTTGTATGCTCTGCCCGGGATTCACCGATTGTTCTAAGATTTCTCCTTCGGAATATTCCTGGCTGTATACTTCTTCCGATATTTCAATGACAAAACCGTTGGCTTCTGCCAGAACCTGTGCCTCCGGGAGGGTTTTTCCCAGCAGCGTGGGGATTTCCACACTCCGGCTCTCTGTTGCGGGGGTGTTTTCACTGCTTGCTAATATCCCGCGTATCACCAGGAATCCTCCACCGACCAAAAACAAAGTCAGAAGGACCGGCAATACCACGCGGCGAAAGAAATCGGGACGTTCTTCCGCAATGGGCGGCTGATTAGCCGTGCGCTGATAGATGCTGCGCGGCGGCGACGGCGGTTGCGGCTCGTCTTGCTGATCGGGTTCGGGTGTGTCTTTTATGACGGGGATCACCGTTGTCTGATCGGCGGGTGCTTCGGTTTCTTTTATTTCCAGCGTCTTGTATTCCCGCAGATCGCGCAGCATTTCGTCGGCGGACTGATAGCGCGTGGCCGTTTCTTTTTCCAGCGCCTTTACGATGATATGGTTTAAGCCTTCCGAAAGCGACGGATTCAGATCTTTGGGCGGAATCAGTTCATGCTGAATATGACTGATAGCGATGGCGACTGCATTTTCCCCGTCAAAGGGCACGTTGCCCGTGGCCAGCTCATACATGACCACCCCTAAGGAATACAGATCCGATTTCTCGTCGATAAATTTGCCTTTTGCCTGTTCCGGCGAAATATAATGGACTGTACCCAGGATGGACGAGGTGTAGGTAATGGTGGAACTCGTAGAGATTTTTGCGATACCGAAGTCGGTAACCTTTACTTCGTCGTCTTCATTGATCAGAATGTTCTGCGGTTTGATGTCCCGGTGGATAATGTGGTTTGCGTGCGCGGCTTTCAGCGCCTGCGCTATCTGTGCGGCCAGACGGACCGTGCGTTCGTCATCCATCGGCGCTTCGTCTTCAATCACCGATTTCAGCGTGCGGCCGTCGATATATTCCATCACGATATAGTACAGCGTCCGCTCGTCGATTTCTTCTTTTCCGACATCAAAAATATTCACCACATTCGGATGGTTTAAAGATGCCGCCGACTGTGCTTCATTGCCGAAGTTCGTTATGAATTCCTGGTCGCCGACAAACTGCTGTTTCAGGAGCTTGACCGCGACATTCCGCTTCAGTACGAGATCGACGGCGCGGTAGACTTCCGCCATGCCGCCTTCTCCGATTTTGTCAAGAAGTTCGTAACGGCCGGCCAGTACGATATGGTTCATGCCGTTTCTCCTTTCCGCATACAAAGCGCCAGGGTGATATTGTCCCTGCCTCCGTTTTCGTTGGCTGTCGCGATGAGAGTGTCCGCCTTTTCAGCCAGCGTTCCCTCTCCGCAAAGAACTTCGTTGATTTCCTTTGTCGTCATTTCGTTTGTCAGACCGTCCGAGCACAGTAAAAGGATCGAACCCGGCTGCCGTTCGATTTTCTGGAAATCGGCATGGATCGTGGGTTCGGTTCCCATGGCACGCGTCAGCATATGACGCAGATTTTCGTTGACCTGCCCGCTGTTGCGTATATCGTTGGAAACGGAATGGTCGATCGTAAGCTGCACGAGCCCGTCTTCGTTGCACAAATACGCGCGGCTGTCGCCCACATGGGCAATATGCACCGCGTTTTCATTGGCGATCGCCGCTACGAGGGTGGAACCCATCCCGGCGTAATTGGCGTCTTCCTGCTGACAACGATGCACCTGTTCGTTCGCATATGTTACGGCGTCTTTGAGAACCTGCGGCATATTGTTCAAATCATGCTGCAGCAGATAGTCGCGCATGTTTTCCACGACCATGCGCGAAGCTACCTCCCCTGCCCGGTGTCCCCCGAGTCCGTCTGCAAGGAGAATGATCTCGTACGGTTCGGCCGTAAAGTGTAAGACGGCGTCTTCGTTGACGAGGCGCACGCGTCCCTTATCGGTTCTTGTCTGAATTTCCATACTGCACTTCCTGCCTTCGGTTTTCCTGTGCGCGCAATTGCCCGCACGCCCCCTGTTCTTCCAGCCCGATGCTTTTGCGCACGGTGGTACGTATACCCCCGGCATTCAGACGCGCGGAAAAACGCTGCAGCGCTGTGGCATCCGGTCTGGTTTTTTGATACTCCTTGATCGGATGATAGGCGATCAGATTCACATGCGCCTGCCTGCCTTTCAGGAGCTGGATCAGTTCTTTCAGATCGTTTTCTGTATCATTTACACCGGGAATCAGCGTGTATTCGTAACTGATCCGCCGGCCGGTTTTTTCAAAATAGTCGTCTGCCGCAGCGATCACTTCCTGTATCGTATAGTGTTCGGCTATCGGCATAATCTCCCTTCGTTTGCGATCATTTGCCGCATGCAGGGAAATCACGAGATTGATCGGCATGTCTTCTTCTGCCAGCCGGCGCATGTTCGGCACGATTCCGCAGGTTGACAGGCTGATATTTCTATAGCTCATGCCTTTGCCGTCCGGGTCATGCAGTATGCGCAGCGCCGCGACGGTATTCGTGTAGTTTTGCAGCGGTTCACCGATGCCCATCAGGACAAGATTCTGTATCGTTTCCCCGGAAGCCCTCTCGGTTGCATATACCTGCGCCGTCATTTCACCGGTGCGCAGATTCCGTATCAGCCCGTCTTTGGTCGACGCGCAAAAGGCACAGCCCATGGCACAGCCTACCTGTGTCGATATGCACAGGGTATTATGCGTTGGATAGCGCATAAAAACCGCTTCCACGATCCGGTCATCCGACAGGCGCAGGCCGTATTTGATCGACCGGCCGTTTTTGGCCGGCAAGGTTCGGATAATTTCCGCGCCGTCTACCCGGCCGTTGGCTGCCACCTTTTTTCGCAGTGCTTCACCAAAGCCGGTAATATACGACAAATCGGTTTGTCCGTGTTTATGAAAATGCGTAAAGAGCTGACTCCCGCGAAAAGCCGGTTCGTTGATCGTTTGCATCCATTCGCGCAAATCACTCTGTTGTAGTCCGTTCAGTTCTGTTTGCATGCTTCCTCCACGCAAAAGATTATACCATATCCGAGAAATTGTTTGCGCGTCATACGAAATTAAGTCACAAAAGGCCAAACCGAACCGCTTTTGCCGGCTTCTTTATTTACGGCGCAGGCGCGCCATGTAAAAGCCGTCCGCTCCGCTTTCGGTCATATCGATCCGCCGTTCAAAGTCTTTTCCGTCGGGCACATAGTCCGGATGCTGTGCCAGAAAGCGGCGCACCTGCTCCTCGTTTTCGTCCGGTAAAAGCGTACAGGTGCTGTATACGAGCTTGCCGCCCGGCCGGACATACTGTGCGGCCTGTCTGAGAATATCTTTTTGCAGCACAAGTAGTTCTTTGATGTCTTCCGGTTTGCGGTGTACTTTGATATCGGGTTTGCGGCGCAACAAACCGAGCCCGGAACACGGTGCGTCGACCAAAACACCGTGAAAGGCTTTCTCCCATTCTTCCACCCGTACGGTGGCATCCTGCACCCGGGTTTTGATAGATTGCAGCTGCAGGCGCGCCGCATGTGTTTGGATCTTCTCCGTTTTTTGCGCATAGAGATCGCAGGCGACAATTGTCCCGCGATCCTGCATGGTTTCCGCCAGTTGGGTGCTCTTGCCGCCGGGTGCCGCGCATACATCCAGCCAGGATTCTCCCGGCTTGGCACCCGCATGGAGCACCACCTGGGCGGCGGCTTCGTCCTGTGCGGTAAAATGCCCGTCTTTATACATGGGAGAAGAAAAAATATCCCGCGGTTTTTCCACAATGAACAGTCCACCCGGCCAGGCTGAAGGGCGCAGGACCATACCGTGCTGCAAAAAGTCCTCTTGCAGTTGTTGCCGGGTCGTTCGCAGCGGATTGATGCGAATGGAAAGGCGTGGCGGCTGTGCGATCGAAAAAAGGAGCGCCTCGGTTTTCTCTTTTCCGTAAACGGCAGTCAGTTTCTCTTCCAGCCACTCCGGTACCGACGCCGACGGAGTCTTGTGTGCGCTGTCTTTTTGCAGCGTACGCAAGAGGCCGTTGACAAAGCCCGCATAGCGGGGCATGCGTTTTTTTGCAAGATGCACCGCATCGTTTACGACTCCGTGCGGGGCGGTTTTATCCATATACCATAGCTGATACAGGGACAGACGCAGAATATTTCGTATTACGGGATCCAGTCGTTTTCTGCCGGACCGGTTGGCGCGGTCGATGGCCTGATCGAGTTCCTCTTTTCGGTCCAGCACGCCGTAGACCACATGCCGGACAAAACCTTGTGTCCGTTCATCCCGGTTCTTTAACTGTTGTTCCAATACGCGGTTTGCAAACTGTCCGCCGTCTGTAATATCCGCAAGACAGTGAAGGGCTATTTCTCTTTCTTTCATCGGTATCTCCCATTGAAAACGACCGGAACCTCGCTCCGGTCGTATCGTTTATCGGCGATTGCGCAAAGACAAAAAGCGCAGCAGATTCGCGGCCGATACCAGGGTGGCAGCAATATAGGTCATCGCTGCAGCGTTCAGCACTTTTCTTGCACCGGGCTCTTCCTCCGGCCGGATAAAACCCTGTTCGAGTGCAGCGAGCGCCCGTTTGCTGGCATCAAATTCCACCGGCAGGGTGATCAGCTGAAACAGGAGGATCAGACCGAAGATGATGAGTCCTAAGTCAAACAGGCCGGTAATGCGTAAAAACAGTCCCAGCAGGATCAGAATCATCACAATATTGGAACCGAATGCCACAATCGGCGCCAGCAGATTGCGAAAACGAAGCGCGCCGTAGCCTTCGGCATCCTGTACGGCATGGCCGACTTCGTGTGCCGCTACGCTGACCGATGCAATGCTGGTCCCGTGGTAGACATGATCGGACAGGCGCAGGACATTGGAGCGCGGATCGTAGTGATCGCTCAGTTCGCCGGGGACCCGTTCAATGGGTACATTGGACAGTTCGTTTTGATCCAGCATGGTTCGGGCGACCTGAAAACCCGTGTAGCCGCCGTTTGTGGGTACCTGCAGGAACTGACTGAATGTGGACCGCACTCTCGACTGGGCAAACATCCCGAACAGCATCGCGCCGATTAAAAGCAAAAATGTGGTGGTTGGTGTCATGGTATACTCCTTCTAATCTAAAGTCTGAGGGACTTGCAGCGGCTTGCCGCGCAAATAATCCGCAACGGGCATGCTGCGCCGGCCCTCGGGCTTCACTTCAAGTATGCGAATGCATGCATCCGCACTATTGATATATATACCTGTTTCATCGGCACGGTAAACAATGGCAGGCGCTGCCGGGTTATCTTTGGGCCGGATTTCTGCACGAAGGATCTGCATGCGCTTGCCGGCAAAGAGGACAAAGGTGCCCGGCCAGGGGTTCAGCGCCCGGATTTTCCGGTCGATCTGCTCGCCGTTTTGTGTGAAATCCAGATGCCCCATGGCTTTCTCGATCTTTTTCGCATAGGTATGGGGACCTGTTTGCGGGATCCGTTTGGCAAAATAGTACGGATAGTCGGACAGAACCCTCCACAGCGCTTCCGCTCCGTCCACGGCGAGAGTATCGTGTAAAGTCTGTGCAGTCATCCCCTCCAGGGGCAGCACGGTCTGCAACAGGACATCTCCTGTGTCCATGCCTTCATCCACCAGCATGATGCTGATGCCGGTTTCCGTTTCTCCGTCCAGTATCGGCCAGACGAGCGGTGCCGCGCCGCGGTATTTCGGCAAAAGCGACGGATGCACATTCAGCACGCGTTGCGGCGTCAGCGCCAAAAACCCGGGTTTCAACAGCTTTCCGTAGGCCACTTCCACAATAAAGTCAAATGCAAAGCCCGACAGTTCTTCCAAAACGTCCGGTGCATTCACATCGGCAGGAGTCAAAACGGGAATCCCCAATTCGTTTGCCCGCTTCTTAACCGGTGTCGGCGTTACCTTCCCCCGGTGCCGCGGTTTGTCCGGTGTGGACAAAACAAGCGCGACATCCGCCTTTTCATGCAAGAGCTCCAGGCTCGGGATGGCAAATTCCGGCGTGCCGGCAAAGCAGATCTTAAGCTTCTTCATTTTCTTCCTTGTCTTCTGTTTCCTGTATGTCTTCTATATCGACTTCTTCCACGACGAGATCGCGAAACAGGATTCCGTTCAGATGATCCACCTCATGACAGACGGTCTTGGCAAAAAAGTCTTCCGCGTCTGTCTCTACGGTTTCTTCTTCCAGAGTTTGATAGCGCACCGTGATTTTCTGCGGGCGTTTTACCGTGCCGGCAAAACCGGGAATCGACAGGCAGCCCTCGATCTCTGTGCATTCGCCTTCTTCGTTTATAATCTCGGGATTGATGAGAATCTGCGGGCCGTCTTCCAAATGCACCGCAACCATACGGCGCAAGACGCCCACCTGCGGAGCGGCAAGCCCCGCTCCTTCCGCTGCATCCATCGTTTCCAGCAAGTCTTCTGCCAGTTCCTTCATCCGCGGGGTGATCTTCCCCACAGGCTTGCTGATTTTTCGGAGTATGGGATCTCCTTCTTTTCGGATATTTCGTAATGCCATAGCTTTCCTTTCTGTCTGAAACGCAGGTGCTCTCGTTCAGGATTCAATAAAAAATTGTAAATTGACTTCTTTTTTTGCCCACTTGGCATAAAAGCGCTCTTCCAGCCAGCTGACGATTTTGTGCAGTTCTTCGTCGTGGTCCTTGATCTTTAAAACCAGCTGATGCCGGTAGCGGTTTCTGAGACGTGGAATGGAACACGGCGAAGGGCCGATCAGCTGGACATAATCCAGTTCTCTTGCGCGGATAAACGCGCGCATCGCGCCGGTGATCTCCCGCAGCGCGGCCGGACCGGGTTCGGGTTTTTTTGCCGCCGCAATGATCGTCACCAAAGAGACAAACGGCGGATAGGAGAAATGCTCCCTGAGGGCAATCTCTTTTTCATAAAAGCGTTCGTAATCATTTTGTGCGGCCGTTTGTATGGCAAAATGCGTCGGGTGATACGTTTGCAGAATCACGCGACCGGCAACATCACCCCGCCCCGAACGGCCGGACACCTGCGATATCAGCTGATAGGTCCGTTCATTGGCGCGATAGTCGGGCAGATTAAGACTGATATCCGCCATAAGAATCCCTACCAAGGAAACGCCTTCAAAGTCCAGTCCTTTGGCAATCATCTGTGTGCCGATGAGTATGTCGATATCCCGCTTGCGCATTTGTTTGTAGAAGCGTTCATAGGCACCCTTTTTTGTTGTGGTATCGGCATCCATCCGCGCGATGCGCGCTTCGGGAAACAGATCTCTTGTGTAACTTTCCACCTGTTCGGTGCCGGCGCCGAAATGTCCGATGGCATTGGAGCCGCATTCCGGACAGACGCGCGGAATCCGCGCGGTTTTTCCGCAGTAATGGCAAATCAGAAAATCCGCATGCCGGTGATAGGTCATAGACACGTCGCAATCGTCGCAGCGTTTAACAAAACCGCATTTGCGGCAAAATACAAAAGAAGAATGGCCTCTTTTATTTAAAAAGAGGATTGCCTGTTCGTTTCGTTTTAGAGTTTGTTCCAATGCAGCCCGCAGCGGCCGGCTGAACATCGACGTATTTCCCGCGCGCAATTCTTCTTTCATGTCCACGATTTCTGCGGTCGGAACCCGGCGTTCCCTCACCCTTTGGGTCAGCGGCAGCCGGATTATCTCTTTTTGTGTCGCGAAATAGGTGTCGATACGGGGAGTGGCCGTCCCCAAAACCAGGGTGGCGCCTGTCTGTTCCGCCCGTTTTCCGGCTACCTGCGTCGCATGATAGCGCGGGTGGTTTTCGGAACGGTAGCTGTCTTCCTGTTCTTCGTCAATGATAATCAGGCCGAGATCCGAAAAGGGTGCAAAGACAGCCGAACGCGCACCCACGGTGATTTCCACTTCCCGGTTTTTGATCTGTTTCCACTGCTCAAACCGTTCTGCCGGGCTCAGCCTGCTGTGCAAAACGGCGATCTTTTTTCCGAACCGGCCGGTAAAGCGGGCGATCGTCTGCGGGGTGAGGCTGATCTCCGGCACGAGTACAATGGCCTGTTTTCCGCGGCGCAGGGTTTCTTCCGCCAATTGCAGATAGAGCTCGGTTTTTCCGCTTCCGGTAACGCCGTGAACCAGAAAAGCCCCGCCCGTTTGCTGTATGATGGTTTCATAGGCGTTTTGTTGCTCGTTTGTCAGCGGGAGCGGTTCTGTACGCGGTTTATCTGTATCTTCTATGACCTGGCGGCGCACCCGTACCTCGTGCCAGTCGACCAGACCTTTTTCTTTCAGCGCGTTTAATACCGAAGAACTGGTCGCGAGCGCCTGCAGGAGTTTGGGCCGCGCTGTTTCTCCGTGTTCCTGCAAATACGAGAGTACGGCGCGCTGCTTGTGCGCCCGTTCATCGGGGAGATGATCCTTGTTTCCCGTTAAAAATACGCGCGTTTCGTTTTTGTATTTGCCTTCGGCTTCGATCTCATACCACAGGCGGATCGTTTTGTCCTGCAAGCCCTGCCGCAGCCGCGCGGGCGTCTGTGCACCCCAGCGCTCGGTGAGCGTTTCTTTTGTGCATTCTTCGCCGGAAGACAATCGATACAGGGCACGAATCTTCTTTTCATCGCCCGGCGGACTGACCGCACGGAAAGCGCGGTACAGATTGCAGTGAGTCGTTGTATGCAGCCAGAACGCGATTTCCATCAGTTCTTTTGAAACCACCGGCTCCACATCCAATACATCCACAATGTCTTTTGTGGCAAAGGCGGGGGGCACGCCGGTTATTTCTGCAATATAGCCGGTAATGGCCTGATTGCCCCGACCGAACGGAATGAGAACGCGTTTGCCGATTTCCGCTTCTTCGGAAAAACAGGGCGGAATACGGTACGTGTAGAGCTGATCCGTACTGCGGTGATCCTGCAGGACGACAATGCGGGCAAAGCTCATAAACTCGCGTTCTTTCCCTGTAAAACGCGGGTCAGTATGCGATCGGCCAAAGCGGCTTTGCGCATTTTCGGCAAGGCGACTGCCCCGTTCTCATCGATCAGTGTGGCAATATTGGTGTCGGTGGCAAAACCGGCGCCCTCTTGCGTTACATCGTTTGCGACAATGAGGTCGGCCTTTTTCTCCTGCCGTTTTTTTGCCGCATAAGCGGTCAGATTCTCTGTTTCTGCCGCAAAGGCTACCACAAACTGATGCGTTTTGTCTTTTGTGACCGTCTTGAGAATATCGGGATTGCGCACAAATTCCACCGTCATCGTATCGTCGGATTTCTTGATTTTCTGTTCCCGGACGACCGCCGGGCGGTAATCGGACGGCGCAGCCGCCATCAAGAGGCCGTCGGCATCGGCAAAGTGTTCCTGTACAGCTGCAAGCATCTCCATCGTCGTGTGGACGCGGACGGTTTTGGCCCCTTTTAAGGCAGGCAGGGAAGCTGCCGTGATAAATATCACTTCGGCCCCGCGCAAAAGTGCGCGATGTGCCAGATGCCACCCCATTTTCCCGCTGGAGTGATTGGTCAGATAGCGGACCGGATCCAGACTCTCCCGGGTGCCGCCGGCGGTTACAATCAGCCGCAAGCCCTGCAGATCCTTTTTGGTGAAGTGATCGCGCAGCGCCTGCAGGATTTCCACCGGTTCGGCCATGCGGCCTTCCCCGATCTCGTTGCAGGCCAAAAAGCCCTGCCCGGAGGCAATAAACTGCGCGCCGCGTTCGGCAAGGATCTGCATATTCTTCTGTGTGGCCGGATGCTTGAGCATTTTTGTATTCATAGCCGGAGCCAGCATTAAAGGACAGGTGGCTGCCAGTGCCGTTGTACTCAACAGATCATCCGCGATACCGTGTGCCAGCTTGGCCATACAGTTGGCCGTAGCGGGGGCAATCAGAAACACATCGGCGTCTTTGGCCAATTGGATATGCTCCACCGCTTCGGGATTCTCCCGGTCAAAGCCGTCGGTATGCACTTTGGCACGCGCCATGGTTTCAAAGGTCAGCGGTGTCACAAATTCCATCGCATGCCGCGTCATAATGACATCCACATGGACGTTCCTCTTTTTCAGCCGGCTGATCAGATCCAGCGTTTTGTAAATGGCAATACCTCCCGTGACGCCCAGGAGAATGCGCTTATTCATCGCCTTCCGACCCGGGTTCGTCGTGGGCAATTTCCACTTTGTGTTCCAGGATTTCTTCAATGGCAATACTCACCGGCTTGAAGCTGTCGGTTTCGATCAGCTTTTGGGAGCCGTCCACGATTTTTCGCGCACGCTTTGCCGTTGCATTTACCATGGCATAGCGTGAGCTGGTAATTTCTTCTAAATCTTTAAAGGAAGGTATATTCATGTTTTCTCCTATCTCATGCTTTCTTCAATATGCGGATTGTTGACAACGCGCATCCGTTCCGCCCGGATGATCGTGTAGATCTGTTCGGCTGCGGATTGCACCTCGTTGTTGATCACAATATAGTCGTATTTGTGAATGTAGGAAATTTCGTTGCGGGCATTTTTCATGCGCAATTCGATGACTTCCTGGGTTTCCGTACCGCGGGTGACAATCCGGCGGCGCAACTCTTCCATATCCGGCGGCAACAAAAACACAAATACGGCACCGGGATGATTCTGTTTTACCTGCAGGGCTCCCTGTACGTCGATCTCCAAAATGACGATCTCTCCCTGCTCGATCTGCTGATTGACAAAGTCCTTGGGTGTGCCGTAAAAATTGCCGTGCACTTTCGCGTATTCGAGCAGACCGTCGGCACGGATCATGTTTTCAAATTCTTCGGTTGTTTTAAAATAGTAACTGACGCCTTCTTTTTCTTCCGGCCGTTTGGTTCTTGTCGTCACGGAAGTGGAAAGTTTTAATTGCGGATGACTTGCCATCAGCGTGGTGCACACGGTTCCTTTTCCTACGCCCGACGGGCCGCTGATCACCAGTAAAAAGCCTTTCTTCTCTGCCATTGACTCCCCCTATTCCAGATTCATGATTTGTTCGCGCATTTGCTCGATATCCACTTTCAGGTTAATAGCGGCATCGGTTTGTTTCAGATGCTGCGACTTGGATGCGATCGTATTGGCTTCCCGGTTCATTTCCTGGCAAAGAAAATCCAGTTTCTTTCCGACCGGTCCCTCTGTATCCAACAACGATCCGAATTGAGCCACATGGGACGACAAGCGCGTGAGCTCCTCTTGTACATCGGACTTGTCCAAATAAAAGAGCAATTCCTGCTGCACACGTCCTTCCTGCCAGTCGGGATTGTCTTTCAGAAAATCTTCCACTTTCTTTTCCAGCTTTTCTTTTGCTTCCTTTTGNATCTCCGGCAAAACCCCTTGCAGGCCGGTTATACTCTCTTTGATACTGCGGATATTATGATCCAGCTGCGCCCGCAGGCCCTCTGCTTCCTGCTTTCGCATCGCGACAAACGCATCAAGGGCTTCCTGCAGAATCAAAAGCAGTCCTTCCTGCAAAATGCCTTCATCCAGTTTTGTCGGTTCTTCCATCAGTAAGTCCGGCACCAGTAAAAGATCCTGCAAACGAACGGGTTCTTTCATCCCGTAGCGGCGCTGCATTTCATCCAGAGCGTGTTTTACGCCGTCCGCGCGCGCCGTATCCAGTGTGACATGGCTGAGCGGCGCGTCGCCCGTGCGGATCTGTACAAATACTTCCACGCGGCCCCGGGACACTTCCTTTTGCAGGCATTCTTTCATAGCCGCTTCCATCGGGTACAAACGGCGCGGCAGACGAAAATTTATATCCAGCGATTTATGGTTCACCGATCGCACAACGACTTCGATCATCAGACCGCAGATTGTTCCCTCGGCCCGACCGAATCCGGTCATGCTTCTCATATACATCCCCCCTGTTTGTTCTATTATAGAATAAATCGTTCGCAAATGCGTAATTTTATGACAGATTCGACACAGCTTCCCTGTGGTATACTTACAAAAGAAGAAAGTGAGGCAAACAGCATGAGTTTTGATGGGATTGTAACCCGCGCGATGACAAATGAATTGGACACGCTTCTGCGAGGCGGGCGGATTAACCGGATTCATCAGCCGGGGGCCGCCCTTTTGCGTCTGGACGTTTACGCAGGCGGTAAGAATTACAAGCTGCTGCTGGATACGGCAGGCAATACGCCCTATGTTTATATTGCGGATCATGTACCTGAGAATCCCGAAAAACCGCCGCAGTTTTGCATGGTTCTCCGCAAACATCTGCAGGGCGGCCGGATTCGTGCCATCCGCCAGATCGGCATCGACCGCGTCATGCAATGGGAGATTGACACCCGGGACGAATTGGGTGTGGAAACAAAAAAAGTGCTGCTGGCCGAGCTGATGGGAAAATATGCCAATATCTTTTTGCTGGATGCCCGGCAAACGATCATTGAACCGATGAAACGGATAAGCGGCGACATATCCAGTGTGCGTCCGGTGTATCCGGGTATGCCCTATACCGGTTTTCCGAGCGGAAAAGTATCGCTTTTGGATACGCTGCTCCTGCCGGGAGAAAACGAGGCTTTGCGCATACAGAAATGGCTGCTGCAAAGCTATGAAGGATTCGGACCGCCGCTTACGCGGGAACTGTGCTATCAGGCTGAGATTGACCCCTCCCGTCCGGCATCGGCCTTGACCGGACCGGAACGCACCCGCCTGGAAAAAACACTGGCGGATTTTCGCGAGAAACTGCTTTCTCACAGCTATCAGCCCTCTATCATGGGTGCGGGTAAGGCCTTTTATGCCTACCCGCTGCATCATCTGGGTGAAGATATCCGGGCTTGTCCGTCCATGAGTGCCTGCGTGGAAAGCTATCGCCTGAAAAAACAGGAACAGGCGCCGACCGATTCACCGGGACGCGGTCTCACCCAAACCGTGCGAAGGCTTCTGGAGCGGGCACAGGCAAAGGCCGCAAAAATGCAAAACGAATATGAAGACAGTCTGGACCGGGAGAAGGATCTGCTCTATGCGGATCTTTTGTCCGCACACAGTCACGCTGTACAGCGTGGTGCCACCGAGGTCGAAGTGCTGAATTATTTTGACGAGAACACGCCGATGATCGCGATTCCTCTGGATCCGAAGAAGAATGTCTGGCAAAACGCACAGAAATTCTACAAAGCCCATTCCAAAAAGAAAAGCCGGGAAAAGCGCCTGGCAGTCCTCCTGCCGCGTGTGGAATCGGAGATTGCGTATTTCCGGCAGGTGCTGCAGGATCTTTCCCTGGTGCAAACGCGGGAAGAAGCAGACGAGATCCGCGCAGAACTGACCGATGAAGGGATTCTTCGCAAAAAGGGTCCCCAAAAAAAGCGCAGGGAGAGTTCACGACCGTACCAGTTTGTCTCTTCTGACGGCTATACGATTTATGTCGGGAAGAACAGCCGGCAAAACGATCAGCTGACCATGCGCACCGCCGGCAAAGACGACTTTTTCTTTCACGCCAAAGACGTACCCGGTTCGCATGTGATTGTGCGCGCCGACAAAGAGCCTTTGCCCAAACGCACGCAGATGGAAGCGGCGTGGCTGGCAGCCCTGTACAGCAGTGAAAAAGAAGAAAATCATGTACTGGTCGATTACACCCGGAAAAAGAATGTACGAAAACAAAAAGGTGCCAAACCGGGGCAGGTACTGTATGACCCCTATGATACCGTCACGGTGGATCTGAAAAATCCGGCCAGCCGGCCGGAACAAAGAAAGGGATAAAGCATGAAAAAACTCCAACTGGCCCAACTGCCGACCCGGATCGACCGCATCAAAACCCCGCCCACCGAAGCCGCTCTCTGGATCAAACGGGACGATCAGACCGGGCTGGAACTCTCAGGCAACAAAGTCCGCAAGCTCGAATACGCGCTGCAGGAAGCGCTGGAGCAAAAAGCCGACACCGTAATCACCTGCGGCGGCATACAGTCCAATCATGCACGTGCCACTGCCGCCGCCTGCGCCCGCCTGGGACTGCGCTGTATCCTTCTTTTGCAGGATGACGGACAGCGCAAGCCAAGCGGCAACTACTTTTTGGATACCCTCTTAGGTGCTGAAACCGTCTTTCTTTCAGAAAGCCAATACCAAAACGAGCTGGACGAGATTCTGCAAAATATTGCAGACGAGCAGAATGCCCAAGGACACACCGCCTATACGCTTCCGATCGGCGCATCCAACGGGATCGGCACTTTCGGGTATTACGCAGCTTTTGCGGAGATTCTCGCACAGGAAAAAGAAGCAGGCGTTGTCTTTGATACGATCGTTTGCGCCGTCGGTTCCGGCGGGACCTATGCAGGCCTTTTGTTCGGTGCGATTTCTGCCGGTAGCAATAAAAAGATCGTCGGCATTCCCATTGCAAAAGACGCAGCCTATTTTACCGACCGCGTCCTTTGCCTGTCTCATGATTTTTCCGCCTATCTGCCGCAAAAGCTTACCTGCCCACCCGAACAGATCCGTCTGATTGACGGCTGGACCGGTCCCGGCTATGCTAAAAACACGGAAGAAGACTTTGCCTTTATCCGTACCTTTGCCCGAAACGAAGGGATCGTTCTCGACCCGGTCTACACCGGCAAAGCCATGCGCGGCCTGTACGAAAGCCTGCAACAGGGACACCCCCATGTAGCCGGTGCAAAAAACATCCTGTTTATCCACACCGGTGGCGCCTTCGGGCTATTCGGAAAAGAAGAGCGGTTTTTGTGCAACGGAAAGAAACCGACTGCAAATAAGCGTCAAAAAAGCGGCTGTCAGTAAACAGCCGCATGAGATTGTAAATAAAGTCGTTCTTGTAGAGTCTCCGGCCGTTCGAATCGGAAAAATGGTTAAAGGAGAAAAAGGGTTTCTCCGCAGCCGGCATTCGAAGTGAGCGGCAGAGCCTGTGGGCTAAGGCGGAAATTGTGCCACAGCCGCGTTCTTGTGGCACGCTTTTGCCACTGTCGCGGCTGTAATTTCCGCCGTGCCCCAACAGGCTCCCGCGAACGGAGCTGTCGGCGGAGGAGATCCCTTTTTCGACCCCCATACTCCGTTGGTTTGTCTTCACTCAGAAGCGGCTGTCAGCAAACAGCCGCTTTGGTTTATAAGCCCACTTGCTTTTCCGCTTTTTCCTTTGCCTTCTCCTCTTCATCCTCAAACGGAGGCAGCGCCTCTTCCAATTCTTTTTTGGAAAAAGCCTGGCGCGCTTTTTTGAACAGATCCTCTTCTTCCTCGGTCATATGATGCAGTACATCTCCTTCAATCTCCTGCAGCATTTCCAAATCAAGCGGGGCGCCTTTTTGCATGGTGCGGATCAGCTCCAGCATTTTATCCTCCGCTTCTGTATGTTCCTTGCGCAGATCGGCGATGAGCTCTTTTCCCTTTTCGTCATAGGAAGCCACTTTGGGAAAGGCCACCGCTTCTTCCGCCCGGTGATGCCCGGTTAAAAGCGCATAGAGTTCTTTCAGATAATCCAGTTCCTTTGTTCTTGCCGTATGAATCTGATGCAGCACTTCACGCGCCTCATCGTGCTCTTTTTTGATTTCCTGTAAAATATCCGCCATTATTTTCTCCTTTTCTTCCGTTCAAAACGAAACAGATGTTCATACGGGTTTTTCTCTCCCCGTATCAGATCGAGCAGAAGCTGCGCCCCGACCGAAGAATACACGGTGCCGTTTCCGCCGTAGCCGAAGAGCCCGTAGCACTCGGTTTGCCCGGGCAAGCGTCCCATGATCGGCATGCCGTCATTAGTCTCCCCGAAAAGAGCGCCATATACCCGCTCCGCTTTCACATCGATCTGCGGAAACAGTTGTTTCAGTTCATGCAGGAGTTCCTTCCCGCGCTTTTTGATCCGCCGCACAGAAGGCAGCCGGTCGGTCTCTTCGTCCAGCCCGCCTATCACAATACGGTTTTCCTGCGCCCGGCGCAGATACAGATACGGGCGCGCCGACTCCCACAGCATGACATCTTCCGGCCAGAACCAGGCTTCCGGAACGGGTTCTGTAACCAGCGCATACGAACGCACGCGTTCCACCATGCCCTTCAGATACCGGTCCGCTTCGGTCTTTGCATAGCCCGTTGCGAGGATCAGCGCATCTGCCTGCAATGTGCCCTGATCGGTCACGATCTGTACGCCCTTGTTTTCCGTATGCTTCCGATACCCGCAACCCTCGTGGATCACAAGACCTTCCCGCACGGCTTCTTTCAGCATCTCCTGCACAAACGCGTACGGATTTATCTCCGCATCCTGATGTGCCAATAACCCGTTGTAGCGATCGACGCCGAAACGGGATTTCATTTCCTGCGGCGCCAGGTATTCCACCGGATAGCCGGCGTCTTGCAAGGCCTCGTACTCTTTTTTTATATAATTCTGATCTCCGCGTTTGGACGCATAATAGAGGCTCGTCCGTTCAATACAGTGCACCTCTTCGGAAAACCCGCTGCAGATCGACTTGATCTCTTCCAGGCCCTTAAAAGAGGCTTCGTAAAACAAACGCCCGTCCTCTTTTCCGAAGCGCTTTATCGCCATAAACAGCGGCAGGTCGCTGGAGTACTGCAAAAGCCCCGTATTGGCCGCACTGCTTTGCTCGCCCAGCCGCCCCTTTTCCAAAAGGCATACCCGGTAGCCCGCTTTTGTGAAGACATAGGCCGCAAAGCTCCCGCTCATCCCGCCGCCCACGATCACAATATCGTGCTGCGCCTTCCGAAACGGAACCCCGCGAACCGCATCCTTCGTTTCATCCCAAAACGTATCGCCCCGTATCATCTTCTCCTTCGCCATAGACACCCCCTGTTTGGTAAATCTTTGTCTTTCTGAACTATTCTATAATATACCCAAAAACACTCTGACGCCCACGGGTAAACCCCGGCGGTAACGTAAAAAAGGGCGCAATGCATGCGCCCTTACAGTGAAAAAGATATGCGTGGTTCGTAATTGAAATACCCGGATCAGCCAACGTTTGGCGCAGGCCGGGACAGGGCCGGCCACTACATCACACACGGCAAAGCCGTGTATATCGCACCGAGCACAAGCCGGGCGCGTTAAGCGCCGCGCGTGTGAGGTATTTCGCATGAGCGTAGCGAATATTTCGCACGCCGTAGGCGTATTTCGTTGCGCCGCAGGCGCCCCTACTTTGCTGCTTCTACGAGGCGTTTGGCTTGATGGCGTACGGCGCCTTCGATATCGTTGGCAAATCCTTCGCGAGTAGCTGTACCGGTTGTTCCGTAGGGGTTTCCGCCGGCGGCAAAGACCGAATCGTCGGTATAGCCGACCGGTACGATGATGGCGCCCCAGTGCATCATCACGGTATAGATCGCGTGGATGGTTTGTTCCTGCCCGCCGTTGTTATTTTGTGCCGAGCTCATGGCCGATACATATTTGTTGGCGAGTTTTCCTTCCGACCAGGGTCCGCCCTGTCCGTCGAGAAAAAATTTCATTTGTGCCGCCATGTCGCCGAAACGTGTCGGTGCGGAGAACAAAACTGCATCGGCCCAGATGAGGTCATCGGAGGTGGCGACTTCCACATCCTTGGAATCTTCCAGATACTTTGCCCAGCCGGGATTGTCTTTGGCGCCTGCTGTATCCAGCAGCTCTTCCACTTTTCTGAGACGGACTTCGGCGCCAGCCGCTTCCGCTGCTTCTTTGGCCCATTGGGCCATTTGGAAATTGTGTCCGGTTTGACTGTAATAAATGATGGAAAGTTTTACATTGCTCATGTTTTCTTGCTCCTTTTCTTATGATTCAGGTTGGTCTTTGATAAAGTTTCCGTTTCGCAGATCCATGAAGGCCTGCGTGATTTCTTCTTTGGTGTTCATTACGATCGGCCCGCCCCATGCGATGGGTTCGCCGAGCGGCGGTGCCTGCGCATAAATGACGCGGGCGGGTTGGTCGGTGCTTTGGATGCGCACGTGGTCTCCGTCTTCCAGAAGAACGGCGGCTTTTTCCGCTATCGTCTTTTCGCCGATGACGGCATCGCCTTCCAGTAAAAAGACAAAGCTCGTTTCGTCGGAGGCGGAAGGAAAGCGGACTTCACTGTTTGCTTCCAGATACAGTTCCAGAAAGGTGGCCGGTATATGATGTGACTGCGCACCGATGGTGTCTTTATAGGATCCGGCAATCACGCGCACCGTGGCCCCTTCTTCCTGTACGACGGGGATGTCGGCCGAATGAATATCAAAGTATTTCGGCGTGGTCATCTTGTCTTTTTGCGGCAGATTCAGCCAGAACTGCAGTCCCAGCATGCGCTCTGCCGGCTGCGGCATTTCTTCGTGCAATATCCCGGAGCCCGCTGTCATCCATTGCGCATCACCGTTTCGGATGCTGCCGGCATTGCCGAGACTGTCTTTATGGTCAATCCGGCCTTCGGCCAGATAGGTAATGGTTTCGATCCCGCGGTGGGGATGTTCGGGGAATCCGTTGATATAATCCGCCGGGTCTTTGCTGTCAAATGAGTCCAGCATTAAAAACGGATCAAAGGCCTCCAGTGTGCCTGTATGCAGGACACGGGTCAGATTGACACCGGCGCCGTCGCGTCCCGGTTGCCCGCGGACTATACCCGCTATTCTTTTATCTTTCATTCTTCCTCCTTTGCTCTTTCGACACGGCGCAAACACACCGTTGTCTTTTCTTTTTCCTCTTTTGTCAGTACGGCCAGTTTCTCCTGTATGACGGCCAGTTGGTCGGGAAAGGCCCGGATAACTACCGCCTCTCCTTCTTTTGTCAGCTGACTGCTGCGCCTGCGCCTGTCTGCGGGATCTTCCTGCGTTTGGATGAGCCCCTTTTTCTCCAGATTGCGAAGGACGATGGTAATATTGCCGCCGGTGGTTAAAATGCTGCGCATAATTTCACCGGTTGTCAGGCTGCCTTTGTGAAACAAGGCCTCCAATACCGCAAACTGTGCCAGAGACAGATCNTGCCGACGCAGAACTTTCTGAATGTCCCGCACGATAGCCTGCGTGCTNCGATTCAGTCGGATAAACAGAGCCAAGTCGACATCGGCCATAGGTCCATAGCTTGCTTTCAATGGAATCTGCCTCCTTTTTAATTATCACTAATTAGTTACAATTCATTATATACCCGCCCGTTCCCTTTCTAAACATCGGATGGTCATTTTTCTCCGTCTTTGCTGCTCTCTGTCACTTTGCTCTTTGTTTCGCCAAAAAAGAAGAAAAGGGTTTGGGCGGTTCGGATACAAATTCCATCGGTTCTTTTGTTTTCGGATGCGTAAAGGCAAGATGCTGCGCATGCAAAAGCTGATGCGGCAGTTTGTAGCGTTCCTTTTTGATCCCGTACAGCGGATCGCCAAGGATCGGATGCCCAATGGCGCGCATATGTACGCGAATCTGATGCGTGCGTCCCGTTTCCAGGCGGCAGCGGACCAACGCACAGTCGGCAAACTGTTCTTCCAGCTGAAAATGTGTGACGGCATCCCGCGCCGCGCGCCCGCGCACAGCCATTTTCCCGGTATCGGAACGACTCCGGCCAATCGGGAGGATCACGGTCCCTTTTTCCTCGCGCAGGTGCCCGTGCACCATGGCGATGTATTCACGCAGTATGTTTCGCTCCTGTATCTGGCGGGACAATGCCCGGTGCGTGGCATCGTCTTTGGCAATGATCAAAAGGCCTGTCGTATCACGATCCAGCCGGTGTACAATTCCGGGGCGACGCAAGCCTCCTTCTGTGGATAATTCGTCTTTCAAATGATACAAAAGCGCATGCACCAGCGTACCGGATGTTACACCGGGTGCCGGATGCACGATCATGCCGGCTTCTTTTTCAATGATGGCAAGGTAAGCATCTTGCCAGACGATCGTAAGAGGCAGATTCTCGGGTTTAAGCGTCGTTTCTTTTTCTTCGGGTTCTTCTACTGTGATTGCATCCTTCGGTGTCACCCGCGTATTCGGCTTGGCGGGCTTTCCGTTGACCCAAACATGCCCCTGGCGGATCCAGCCGGCTACCTGTGTGCGGGACTTGTCCGGATAGCGCTCTGCCAGCCATACATCCAGACGAATCGGGGTCTCTTTCATGCATTTTCCTCCCAACGGATGGGATCCATCCCATTTTCCCTAAGAAAGGCATTGGCTTTTGAAAAATGCCGGCAGCCGAAAAAACCGCCATGGGCCGATAAAGGAGACGGATGCGGTGCTTCCAGGATCAGATGCACCGGATTGTTTATCTGTTGCTTTTTGTTGCGGGCGGGTCTTCCCCACAAGAAAAAAACGACGGGTTTTTCGCGCAGATTGATCTGGCGAATGATCTCGTCGGTTAAATGTTCCCAGCCCAAAGCCCGATGCGACTGCGGCTGACCGGCACGCACCGACAAGACGGTGTTCAGCAAAAGCACGCCCTGCCTGGCCCAGCCTTCCAGATTGCCCGATTTCGGTATTTTCATTCCGATATCTTCGACCAGTTCCTTATAAATGTTTTGCAAAGACGGAGGGGTGGAAACACCCTTGCGCACAGAAAAGCTGAGTCCGTGCGCCTGACCGGCCCCATGATACGGGTCCTGCCCCAGAATCACGACGCGAACGGCATCATAATCGACGGCTTTAAGTGCATTGAACAATTCGTCGGGCGCCGGGTATACCGTATGGGTTTGGTATTCCTTTACAAGCATGGCGCGCAGGCGGCGGTAATACGGCTTTGTCCATTCCGCCTCCAGACGCATATCCCAGGAATTTCCGATATGCACCATTACGCAAACTCCTTTGTATAGATCAGAAGATAGATCATTAAGACGGCACCGGTTACAACGGCAATGTCCGCCACATTAAAAACGGGAAAATTCATCAGTCCGCCGAATTTCAGGGCAATGAAATCGACCACATAACCGTTTCGTACCCGGTCGATCAGATTCCCCACCGCTCCCGCCAGTATCAGAACCAGCGCCAGCGTGGCCAAAGGGGAATGTACCCGGTAATGACGGATAATAAAGCGGATCAAAAACGCGGCAACAAACACCGTAAGAATGATAAAAAACCAGCGGCGGTCCTGCAGCATACCGAAAGCGGCCCCGCGGTTTTCCACATAGATCAAAGACAGTTGATTCTCAATTAAATGAATGGGACTTTGTCCTCGCAATTGGGCTACCGCCCAGAACTTGGTCCATTGGTCCAGCGCTATCAGCGCGATAAACAATACAATATATGGCATTTGGTTTCCTTTATTTTGTATGTGAAACGGTAAAGACACAATTCCCCTTGCGGGTAGGCCCTTCCTCCGACAACAGCGTGTATCTTCCGTATCCGCGTACGGACAGCACATCGCCCACCGAGAGGGTCTTTTTTGCGTCGGTTTCCACCGTGTGGTTTCGTTTGATTCGTCCCTGCCGGATCAGTGTCTGCGCCTTGTTTCTGGCCTGCCGGGTCACAGCAGCTACCACCGCATCCATACGGGGCGATGATACGATGATCCGTTCTGTTTCGCCCTGCTGTTCCCGGATCGTAAACGCCAAGGTTTCCGCTATTGAAAGCCGGACTCTTTGCCGGCCGATTTGTCGCAATGCTTCACAAAGATAGCCCGCAACACTGTCTTTGACCAGCATTTGCGCGATCGTATCCTCTGTGCGGATATCGCCTACACGATCCCTCTCTATGCCTGTAGCCATGACAGCCCCTAAAATATGACGATGCGACAGCGCTCCATCCCCTGCAATCTGCAGCAGCTTAAGATCCAGATGTTCGGTCGGATCCTCCGGACCGCCTGTCAGACACAGAACCTGTCGTTCCGTATCTTCCGGATAAAAGCGCGTACGGATTTGCGGAAAATGGGCGAGCACCGATTCGGCCGCCCGCTTTTGTTCCGGCGACAAAAATAAGGTGCAGGCGCCGGTTCCGTCCCTTTGTGCGCGAAGCAGGGCATCCAGAATTCGCCTGCACGTCAACCGATTCTCTTCCGATTGAGAGGAGATCCAGTCCAGCAGTTTTTTTCTATCCATAGAGCAGTTTCAGCACCAGCGCTTCTCCGATATTCAACAAAAAGATCGTAAAAAGCGGGGTCCAGTCCAGCGGTCCGCGGCGTATCCCCAGCGCGTCAAACAAACGGCGGGCCGGTGTGTTGAGGAATTCCGCTGCCCGGTGTATGGCATCGGTAATCGGATGCGAGGGAATATTCGGCAGAAAATGCAAAACGACATGAACAAATATGACGAGCTGCAGCAGGGTGACGATATTTCGCAGAACAGAAACAAACATATTAGAGCGGATACTCGGATTTAATCGGGAAATTATCCAGCTGTTTGCCTTCTACATCGACGCCTTTGGGGGCGACCACAAAAATATCTTTTGTCACTTTGCGGATCTGCGCTTCCATCGAGTAAATACCGCCGTTGACAAACTCAAAGATCTGTTTCTTTTTTTCCAGTTCGAGGGTCTCAAAATCGATGACGACGATCTTCCGGTTTTTGATATCGTCAAGAATCTTGGGGCCATCTTCATATGTGATCGGTTCGTGTATCACGAGTTTCGGTTTTAATCCTGATCCAACGGTATTCATTCTGTGCTCCTCCTTTTCCGTCGTGCCGCCGGCAATCGCGGGCACCTGCGTGTCTTCTTTGTAATCGTCTTCCACTTCGTCGTATTCGTCCAGATAGGGATCCTCGTTTAATCCCAAAAGATTTTTCAGTCTGTCTCTCATTGCGCTTATTAGCTCCTTTCGCCCAGTATCGCACTGCCTACGCGTATCATGCTTGCACCTTCCTGTGCCGCAATCCGGTAGTCGCCGCTCATTCCCATCGAGAGAATCTCCATGCGCACTTGCTCGTTTTCTTCTTTTTTCAGTGAGGCAAAGAGTTGATTTGCCCGTTTGAAATCCTCGCGTATCACCGAATCATCGTCGGTGTGCGAACCCATCACCATCATACCACGCACGCGCAGCAATGGAAATGGTTTCACGGCCGCAAGTACGGCCGGTATTTCTTCCGGATCCATACCCTGCTTGTTTGCATCGTCGGCAATATTGATCTCCAGCAAGGTGTCCAGCGGTTTTTTCAGGCGTTTACCCAGTGCTTTTGCCAGGGATACCCGGTCCAGGGACTGCAGCATGTGAACATGCGGCAACAATGCGTTGATCTTGTTGCTCTGCAAAGAACCGATCATATGAAAACGGACATCGTCCGGCAGTTGCGGCGCTTTTTCTGCCAGTTCCTGTACGCGGTTTTCGCCAAAATCACGTACGCCCAGTTCGTACAACAAAAGCAGATCTTCCACCGGATAGGTTTTGGTTACAACCACCAATTGGATGGCCCGGTCTGTCATTTCGGATAGTTCTGCGCGTACGCGCGACAGGGACTGTGCCAGTTCTTCTTTTCTATTCAATAAAATCTCCTTCTTTCACCCCGGACGGATGCAGATATATTTCGTCATAGACACGAAGGGAACTGCCGTCTACGGGCAGATATACAAATCCATCTTCCTCTTCTTTTTCCGGTGTCGGAACGAATTCCACAATCGCATCGTCGTTTTTCAAAAAGACGCCTACCTCCCCCTCTACTTCCGCGAAGGCGCCAACAGGAATCTTCAGGGCTTCGTAGGCGCGGACAATAATCGATCCCCGGATAAAACGCTGCGGGTAAATGTCCGGAAAGCCTTCGTCCATATCCAAAAGGATAAAGGAGCCTTCGCCGCTGCCGTGGTTTTTGCGGCTGTTGCCCTGCAAAACCGCATCTCCGATCTGCAGTTCGTATTGCCCGGCCGGCTCNAGACGCTGCTCTGTCAAAAGAGCGATCCCGTAGCGGTGATCGTTGATCAGAGTAAAGCCCGCTTTTTCTTTTGCTGCCGGCGGATAGTCTTGCAGTGCGGTGATATCCGACCCCCGCATTTGCTCCATACCGTCATACGGAAGGAGGGATTCAAATCCGTCCGGTTTGGCCGACACATACGCCGCCTCTCCCAATACAATGGTTCCGTCTGTTATCCGATACGGTGTGGACGGCACATACTGTGTGGGCGGAGGAATATCGTCCTCTGACTCTTCCGGCTCCTCTTCCGGGAGGTCTTCCGTTATCTCCGTCTCCTCCGGAAGCAGGGACACGAGCGAGGTAATCGCATCAAAACGACGGGTTTTTATCGCATCGATCAGCTCTTCGGGTTCTTTGCGATCGCCTGTATCCTTCTTCGTTATTTCCGCCATGCGGCCGATTTCTGCATGTGCACCGACTCGTTTCCCGTCATAAGCGGGATCGATCTGCGCATCTTCCGATTCTACTACCACCTGATCGTACAGCACCGCACCGGTAAAATCCACGCGTTTTTCATACCGTACCGTATCGGTAAGAACGAGCGTACGATGCCCGTACAAGCGCTGATAGACTTCTCTTGCACCTAAAAAACCCAATAGCAAAACGATCAGTACGAGGAGCAGGTCTCTGTGCAGACGCTTTCGTTGATTCTTTTTCATCAGAAAGTAAAGAACTTTCCGTACCGACTGATCAGCTTGACATCGGCAATTTTTCCGAACTGAATATCCATAACCGATGCCTCATCCGCAAGAATCAGCGCTTCCTGCTTGGTATCAATCCCCAGCACCATACCTTCAATTTTATCCTTGAACTTGGTAATCACTTTGATCTGATCCCCTGCGTGGATCTTTTTTCCCTGTATCATAAACATTTTTACCTCGGCGCGCTTCAGATCCTCATTGGAAATATGATCGCTTTCAATCACAATCATATTGTTGGACAAGGCAATTTTTTCCCGTATCACCGCTAAGACATTGCGAAGAATGCGAACGGTAAACAGGACAGCAAAAAACAAAAGCAGTTTACTCATATTGACTCTTATCTAACCTCCTCGGTCTCACGCGTATTGATATAATCGTGTATTCTGGATCGGCGGATCGTTGCCGTAAAGACACCCATCCGCTGTACGGTCTGCAATATATCCGGACTCAGCGTATGTAAAACGATCTTTTCCCTATCGGGATAGACAATTTCCAACAGGCGGTTTCTCAGGCCTATGGATGCCGTGTGTACGAAATAAGCCTCGATCCGCTCATTCTGATCCAGCTGCAGCATTTGCAGAATGCATGCGTCTTTCATACAAAAAAAGTTTCGGATCTCTCGCACAAAACGAGTCCGGTTTTTCTCCGGCGCACATCCCGCGCGCCTTTGCCATTCCTTCGCCAGCGTATTGTAATACTGATAGTTATAAATGCCTTCTTCCAGCGAGCGAATCACCGGATAGGGTTTCATCTGCCAGCGGCACAATGTCCTGTAATTCTCCGAATGGAATTCTTCTTTTGTCAAAAGCCGCCGGTCCAGTTTGTCGATCAGCCGGTTTCGTTCTGCCAGCACCCTGCGCAGCTTGTCTCTTTCACTTAACATGACACACTCCTACCTGCCGATATTATCTCATAACTCGATTGCTATTGTCTAATATCGCAAAAAAAGAAGGGCCGCAGCCCTTCTCGGTTTATCTATTAGTCGTGCAGCAGAACTGCGTTGTTCTGGGCATGTTCCGGCAGCGTATCCACGTCTTTTTCAAATCCGACATAGAATTTCACCCCAAATTCCTCGGTTATCTGATCCAGCCACGCTGTGAGGGTTTTGATCTCTTCCTTGGACAAGTCGATGATC
>JGI24710J26742_10000667_pt1 | contig 32059 bp, 23 predicted proteins | sample BioPla2DNA2_FD_26742 | JGI IMG/M metagenome (IMG submission 26742)
ATGTTGTTTAATTGGCCATATCGGAGATGAATTTGATCCGCACGAGCCGTATTTCGGTTTCGGTATAGTCGGGCAGCTCATCCTGGGCTGTATCAAGGTTATCGGTAGTCGCCTCCCGGAAGTAGTCGTACACATCTTCGAGCACGTCTATATCCAGCACCTCGTTTAGGAAGTAGTCGATGTTGATCTTCGTGCCGGAGTAAACGATCGCTTCCACCTCCGAGAGCAGCTCGTCGAAATCGATCCCCCTGGATTCGGCCAGGTCGTCGAGTGCCACCTTGCGGTCTATCGCCTGGACGATGGCCACCTTGAGCTTCGACTTGTTGGCGACCGTCTTCACGCGGAGGTCTTCGGGACGGGTGATCTCGTTCTCTTCCACGTGTCTCTTGATCAGTTCGAGGAACTCCTTGCCGTATCGCTTGGCCTTGCCCGCGCCCACGCCGGGGATGTTTTGCAGCTCCTCCTCGGTGATGGGGTAGGAGGTAGCCATCGCTTCCAGTGAGGCGGGTTGAAAGATGACGTAGGGCGGCACGTTAAGCTTCTTGGAGAGCTTCTTCCGCAAGTCCTTCATCATGGCGTACAGTTGAGGGTCGGCCGCACCGCCACTGCCCGCGCCCATGGCCTCGGAATCGTCGCCGTCGAGGTCCAACAGGTCATCCTCATCCTCATCGGGCTTGGTGATTTTGAAGGAGACCGGCTTCTTCAGGAAGCCTTTCCCCTTTTTCGTGATCTTCAAGATGCCGTAGTTCTCGATCTCCTTTAACAAGTAGTTATCCAGTAAGGCTTGCCGGATAACCGCCTCCCAGGTACTCTCTTCCTCATCGGAGCCCGATCCAAACTCCTCCAGCTTATCGTCGCCGTAGGTCTCGATATCTGATGTGTCCCTGCCGGTGAGAAAGTCGATCAGGTAATCGGTCCTGTGCTTCTCCTTAAGGACAGTGATGGCTTCCAATGCAGTAATAAGTAACTCCTTAGCTTCCACTTTAATTTTAGGGTTTAAACAATTATCGCAATGTTCGCAGTTTTGCACGGTATAATCTTCGCCGAAGTAGTGTAGCAGCATCTTCCGCCGGCATACCGATGTTTCGGCGTAGGCCGCGGTCTCCAGTAGCAGCTGTTTCCCTATCTCCTGTTCCGAAACCGGTTTTCCCTGCATGAACCGCTCCAGCTTCTGCAGGTCTTTCCTAGAGTAGAAGGCGATGCATCTCCCCTCGCCACCGTCGCGGCCGGCGCGTCCCGTCTCCTGGTAGTAACCCTCCAGGCTCTTGGGGATGTCGTAATGGATCACGTAGCGCACGTCGGGCTTATCGATACCCATCCCGAAGGCGATGGTGGCCACGATCACGTCTACCTCCTCCATGAGGAAGGCGTCCTGGTTGTTGCTGCGGGTCACCGCGTCCATACCCGCGTGGTAGGGGAGCGCCCGGATGTCGTTTGCCTGCAGTATTTCGGCGAAGTCGTCCACCTTCTTTCGGCTGAGGCAGTAGACGATGCCCGACTTGCGTCCTTGCGAGAGGATGAATTTGATGATCTCCCGGTCGATATCGTTGTTCTTGTGCCGCACCTCGTAGTTGAGGTTGGGTCGGTTGAACGACGACTTGAAGACCACGGCGTCGGTCATGGCCAGGTTCTTTTGAATGTCGTGTTGCACCTTGGGCGTGGCCGTGGCCGTGAGCGCGATGATGGGACGGGGGTATATCTCGTTGATGATGGGACGGATACGGCGGTATTCCGGCCGGAAGTCATGCCCCCACTCGGAGATACAGTGCGCCTCATCTACCGCGTAGAACGAGATGTTGATGTTTTGCAGGAACTCCACGTTGGAGCTCTTGGTGAGTGATTCGGGTGCCACGTAGAGCATTTTCGTCTGTCCCGAAAGGACATCTTTCTTCACCTCCTCGATCTCCTGCTTGTTGAGCGACGAGTTGAGGAAGTGGGCCACGCCATCCTTCTCGCTGTAGTTGCGCATGGCGTCCACCTGGTTTTTCATGAGGGCGATAAGTGGCGAGATAACAATGGCAGTACCCTCCATCATAAGCGCGGGGAGTTGGTAGCAGAGCGATTTCCCTCCACCGGTAGGCATCAGCACGAACGTGTCTTTCCCGGCTAAGATACTACGTATAATGGCTTCCTGATTGCCTTTAAACGTGTCGAACCCAAAGTACTCCTTTAGCCTCTTGTGTAATAAATCTTTTTTTTCCATCGAGCGAATTCCCCAAAAATGCACGCGTCTTCATCGTGTAGTAGACGCGAAATTAAAAAAGTATTGCAATAATAAAAATAAAACCGCTGTTTTGGTTCTTCTAAGATAGATTAAAAATTTTTTCGCGCCAAATATATTTGGGAAATAGTACCCGTATAGCCGCTAAAAGCACCCGAAATGTCACCCCAAAATACCCCGCGGTCAGCTAAAACGGGGTTTGGTTACGCTACCCTGAGGTGATGCAGGTCGGAATTTTCAAGTTGTTTTTTCGCGTAGGAACGCGTGACGTGCAGTTTTTTATTCTCTTTCTCTTCGGAGGGGAGGGTGAACATGGCATCGATCATCACCGCCTCCACGATAGAGCGCAGTCCCCGAGCACCCAGCTTGAACTCGATGGCTTTATCCACGATGTACTCGTGGGCACCCGAATCGAACGTGAGCTTCACCCCATCCATCTCGAACAGCTTCTGGTACTGCTTGATGATGGAGTTCTTTGGTTCAACGAGGATGCGAAGGAGTGCATCCCGGTCGAGCGGCTCCAGGTAGGTGAGGATGGGGAGGCGACCGATGATCTCGGGGATTAACCCGAACGACTTCAGGTCGAGTGGCGTGATGTACTTGAGCAGGTTATCGGTATCGATGCGCGCTTTTTGACCGCTGGCCGCGTACCCCACTACCCGCGTGTTGAGGCGCTGCGCGATCTTCTTCTCGATGCCGTCGAAGGCACCCCCGCAGATGAACAGGATGTTCTTGGTGTCTACCGCTATCATCCGCTGCTCCGGGTGCTTGCGCCCTCCTTGCGGGGGGACATTTATCGTGGCGCCCTCCAGCAGCTTGAGCAGCCCCTGCTGCACCCCCTCGCCGCTCACGTCGCGGGTGATGGAGGGGTTGTCGCTCTTGCGGGCGATCTTGTCGATCTCGTCGATGAAGACGATGCCCCGCTCCGCGGCGTTCACGTCGTAGTCGGCCACCTGCAACAGCCGGGTGAGGATGCTTTCGATATCTTCGCCCACGTAGCCGGCCTCGGTGAGTACCGTGGCGTCGACGATGGTGAAGGGGACCGCCAGTAACTTCGCGATGGTGCGTGCCAGCAGCGTCTTACCGGTACCGGTAGCGCCCACCATGATGATATTCGACTTCTCGATCTCGACGTCGTCTTTCGTGTTCTTTTGAAGGATACGCTTGTAATGGTTGTAAACGGCCACCGCCAGGAAGCGCTTCGCGTTATCCTGCTTGATCACGTATTGATCGAGGAACTCCTTGATCTGAGCGGGTTTGGGAAGGGACGACAGGGTGAGGCCGTGGTCAGACTTGGAGCTGCTCTTGAACGTTTCGTTCACGATCTCGTGGGCCTGCTCTGTGCACATGTCGCATATAAAACCGGTCATCCCGGAGATGAGCAGGTTGACCTCCCGCTCATTTCTCCCGCAAAAGCTGCACTGGTTGCCGCTGGTCGTTTTCTTTCCCATGTCGATCTTTGGTTTACTTCTTCTTGGCTTTTTTCAACACGTCATCCACCATCCCGTAGGCTTTGGCCTCGGCGGCGGTCATCCAGAAGTCGCGGTCGGAGTCCCTCTCCACATCCTCGATCGGTTTGCCGGAGTGGTTGGAGATGATGGTGTAGAGCTCCTGCTTGATCTTGGCTATCTCGCGGGCGGTGATCTCGATGTCTGACGCCTGCCCCTGCACGCCACCCATCGGCTGATGGATCATCACGCGCGAGTGGGTGAGGGCGAACCGCTTCTTGGGGGTGCCCGCCACGAGCAGCACAGCAGCCATCGACGCGGCGATACCGGTGCAGATGGTAGAGACATCGCTCGAGATAAACTGCATGGTGTCGTAGATGCCCAGGCCGGCGTAAACGGTGCCGCCGGGGGAGTTGATGTAGATGGAGATGTCCTTCCCGGGGTCGGACGAGTCGAGGTAGAGCAGCTGCGCCTGGATCACGTTGGCCGTGTAGTCGTCAATCGCCGTGCCTAAGAAGATGATGCGGTCCATCATTAGCCGCGAAAAAACATCCATCTGCGCGACGTTAAGCTGCCGCTCTTCGATAATGGTGGGTGAGATGTAACCGCCACCCCTTTGGCTGGTGATGTTCATGTAGCTCTCCAGGCGGGTGCGGCTCATACCCAGGTGCTTTACCGCGTATTGTTTAAATTCGTTGTTCATACGATTGCTCTTTTGTTGTTTTCACATGCTTTCTGCATGTGTCATTCAATACAATTTTTGTGCCAAGCGGTACTAAACCCTGCTTGACTAACAAAAATAGGGATCAAATGTGGAACGGCAAAATAAAAGGACCTTTTTATTGGGTCGGCTCTTCATCCTGTTCCTCCGGGGTATGCAAACGGGTATGCTCCTCCACGATTTCACCGAACTCCTTGGTGGTTACGCTCTTCTCGATCACGGTAACGTGCTCCATCAACCATTCGATTAGCTTGCTTTCGGTGGCCTGCTCGTAGAGGGAGCGGACGGTCTCCTCCTTTTCAAGCAGCCCTTGCGCGTAGTTCTGCAGGACATCAGCAGGTAGGTTGGTCATGCCGTACTGCGCGAATTGCGCGCGGGCTACCTCTACCGCCATCGCTTCTACATCGGCTATCTCCACCTTGATGTCGTTCTCATCCACGATCTTCTGCTTGGCCACGTAAAACTTGAGGTCCTCCAGGATGGCCGGGTAATCCTCGTCCACCTCCTCGGGGGTCCGGTTTTCGTCGGTCGCCAACAACCACTTCTTCAGCTGCTCATCGGGGAAGACCACGTCGCTCATCTTCTCAACGATCTGGTCACGAGCCTCATGTATAAAGAGGTGGTCGACGTTCGGCTTGAACTGCGCGATCATCATCGCCTCTACCTTCTCCCTGAACTGCTCTTCGGAATCGGCCGCCCCCTCGCCCAGGATTTTGTCGAACAGCCCCTGGTCCAGCTCCGCCTCCTTGTAGCGGGTTACCTCCGCGATATCGAAGCGGAAATCGGAATCGATCCCTTTAATACCCTCTTTGGTGTCTTGCAGCAACGACGCTACTTCGGCCTCGTTGTTGTCGTAAGCGGTCATCGGGTTAAATACCACGTGGTCACCCACTTTGGTCCCGATGAAGCTCTTTTTCACCGTTTCATCCTTCACGTAGGAGGGCATCAGTATCGCGTTTTCAACGACGCGGCCATCCTCCTTCGCCGCATCCCCTTCCCACTCGGTAAGGGTTCCCTTGATGAGGTCGGTATCCACTGCCTCCTCCTCAATGGAGAGGTAGGAGCCGTAGTTTTGTTGGTATATCTGAATCTGCTTGTCGAGTAGCTCGGGTTCCATCTCGAGGGTGTAGCGGGTGACCTTCAGCTCCTCCACGGGGAGCTCGAATTCAGGCGTGAGTGCCACGTTGAAGTAAAAGGTCATCGTCTCGTCTTTCTCCAGGTCCACCCGTTTCTCTTCGCTCTCATCGGGCAGGGGTTCCCCCAGTATTTTCAGTTTGTTGTCTTGCAGGAAGCGGGCCAGCTCGTCGGTAACCAGTTTGTTCACCTCATCTGCCAGGACCGCCTTGCCGTACATCTTCTGGATGACGCTTTTGGGTACCTTCCCCTGGCGGAAACCGGGGAGTTGGGCCTTTCGGCGAAATTGATTCAGTGACTCTTCTACTTTCCCCTGGTAATCGGCTTTTTCCAGCTCGATCACGATGGTTCCATTCACCTCGTTCGTTGTGTTCAGCGTTGACTTCATGAGCGCACGATGATTATATTGAAAATTTTTTAGTTACAAGTGTGCAAAATTAGCCCTATTCTTTCAATTTGCAAAAAAATATTTTCCGGCCGCTCAAAGATGACGGGCCGCTCACCTTTAACAGGTTACTTCCTTGTCAATTGACTGTTCTATCCTGAACAGTAGCTGCGCAGCGGGCGGGGTGTAACCGGGCGTGCGATAAAAAGTTGCGTCTTTTCGATAAAGGTGGTACCTTTGCGAGTATGAAAACGAGCTTTACCGTTCCCCCCGCTACCCGTGTACTCTACCTGTTCTTGCTGATGCTGGCCGGGTTGTTCGTTGCCGGGCTATTTCTACCGTTGCTGATACACCTGTTCGGCTTAGAGAGCGGCGGCAGAGGAGCGATATACCTGGGTACCGTGTTGCAGTCGCTCATGGCATTTATGCTGCCTGCCTACCTCACGGTCAAGTGGAGCGGGTACCCCTTGACGAAGTACCTGAAGCTGGAGGGCGATGCACGCTTAGGGCAACACCTTTTGTTTGGTCTCCTCGCGTTCCTGTTCTCGTACGCGCTCGTCTCCTTTTTGAACCAGTGGAACCAGGGCTTCGTGCTGCCCGAAGCGCTCAGGTCGGTGGAGGAGTGGATGCGAACGCTGGAGGACGCGGCCATGGAGACGACCATGCTGCTGCTGTCAGGCCAGGGTGTGGGGTACTTCTTGTTGAACCTGCTCATCGTGGCCGGCTTGGCCGCCCTGTCCGAAGAGCTCTTCTTCCGGGGAGCGCTTCAGCAGTTCCTGCAGGAGAAGATCCCGAACGGACATGCCTCGGTCTGGATTACCGCGTTCATTTTTAGCGTCGTCCATTTCCAGTTCTACGGCTTTTTCCCCCGCCTCGTGCTGGGTGCCTTGCTGGGATACCTCTTCCTCTATACCCGCAACCTGTGGGTACCCATCGTGGTGCACTTCATCAACAACGCCACGGTCATCGTCCTGCATTTCTTCTGGGGCGATACCGAGTGGATGGAGGGGTTGGAGGAGGCGGAGGTGACCCCCGCGTTTGCCTTTATGGCGTTGATAAGCCTGCTGCTGACCCTGTTTCTCTTTATGAATTACCGGAGGAGGGGCGTTGATGGGGCGAGATAACCATTGTTTTCTTATGATATGGATTTCCTATGATACAGATTCAAGATACCATTTTATCTGATGAAATTTTCGAGGAGCATTTCCTTTGTGACCTTAACCTATGCAAGGGGATGTGCTGTGTGGACGGTGATTCGGGTGCTCCCATCACCCGCGAGGAGCACGCGGAGATCAAGGCCATCCTTCCCGTTATCAAGGAGTACCTGCCCCCGGCTGCCCTCGAAGTGATAGCGACCAAGGGCATCTCGTACGTCGACTATGACGGTGAGTTGGTTACCTCGCTCGTGGAGGAGGGGAAGGAGTGTGTCTTTGCCTACCGCGATGAGAAGGGGATCTGCAAATGCTCTATCGACACGGCCTACCGGGAGGGGCGCGTAGAGGTTCAAAAGCCGATCTCCTGCCACCTCTATCCCATCCGTATTACGAAGTACCGGGATTTCACCGCTTTGAACTACCACCGTTGGTCGGTTTGCCGCTCGGCGGTTGAAAAGGGGGAGGAGGAGGGGGTGCCCCTGTACCGTTTCCTCAAGGAGCCCCTGATCCGCAGGTTTGGTAAGGAGTGGTATAGCGAGGTGCTCGTGGCGGCGGAGTTGAAGAAGGTAGCGGAGTCGACGGAATAATCGCCTCTTTTTTCGCGTTTCCCCTTCGCAATTTGGAATCTTTATCTTATTTTTGTACGTGGCAATATCTAAAACAAAATGGGACTTGATAGACGTGGCTCGGCAACTTTTCGCCAGGAAAGGGGTCGAGAATACCACCATGAACGATATTGCCGAGGCGTCCGGCCGCGGTAGGCGCACCCTCTATACCTACTTTAGAAGCAAGCAGGATATTTACAAGGCGGTCATCGAGTCGGAGCTAAACGTTTTGTATGGCAGGCTCGAAGAGGTGGTCACCCGCGATATGCCGGCCGATGAGAAGCTTATCTTGTTGGCTTTTACCCGTTTGAATGCCATCAAGGAGGTGGTTACCCGTAACGGTACCCTTCGGGCTGTCTTCTTCCGGGATATCTGGGAGGTGGAGAACGTGCGGAAAGGATTCGACAAGAAAGAGATCCACTACTTGGAATCCATTTTGCAAGACGGGCAAGATAAAGGGGTGTTCCGGATAGGTAATGTCAGGAAAACGGCCGAGATCGTGCACTACGCGTTCAAGGGGCTGGAGGTACCGGTTATACGGGGCGTGCTGGGGCTCGATTACAATAAAAAGGAGGACAGGGATGTTGTCTCGAACCTTATCTTCAGGGGGTTATACCCTTAAGCTAAAGCTTCGCTTTAAGGCTTGCCAAACGATCAGGTTACAAGTTCTCTTGTACTAAGTCGCAGTGAAAAATAGTCTGATTTTTTTAATTGAACAATAATAACGATTGATAATGAAGTTACTAGAAGGAAAAACGGCTTTGATTACAGGCGCCGCCCGGGGTATCGGGAAAGCCATCGCCTTGAAATTCGCCGCTGAAGGAGCGGACATCGCTTTTACCGACCTGGTGATAGATGAGGTGGGTAAGGCCACGGAGCAGGAGATTGCTTCACTGGGTGTGAAATGCAAGGGCTACGCTTCCAACGCGGCCAACTTTGAAGAGTCGCACCAGGTGGTGGAACAGGTGATGAAAGATTTTGGGCGTATTGACGTGCTGATCAACAACGCCGGTATCACGAAGGATGGGCTGATCATGCGTATGAGCGAACAGCAGTGGGACGCGGTCATCAACGTGAACCTGAAGTCGGCCTTCAACTTCATCCATGCCGTGACCCCCGTGATGATGCGGCAGAGGTCGGGCAGTATCGTCAACATGAGCTCCGTGGTGGGCGTTTCCGGTAACGCCGGGCAAGCCAACTACTCCGCGTCAAAAGCGGGGATGATTGGCCTGGCGAAGTCCACTGCCAAGGAGTTGGGCTCCCGTGGCATCCGTGCCAACGCCATCGCTCCGGGCTTCATCGTGACCGAGATGACCGGCCAGCTCTCAGAGGAGGTGCGCAACGAGTGGACCAAGCAGATCCCGTTGCGCCGCGGGGGTACACCCGAAGATGTCGCCAACGCGGCCCTTTTCCTCGCGTCCGACCTCTCGTCGTACGTCAGCGGGCAGGTGATACACGTCTGCGGGGGCATGAACACGTAACGCGACGAACACGTAACGCGATGCCCGTTCTCTATGAAGACAACCACCTGATCGTGGTTAACAAGTGTGCCGGCGAGCTGGTTCAAGGTGATAAGAGCGGTGATAAGCCCCTGTGTGATAGGGTGAAGGAGTACTTGAAGGAGAAGTACAACAAGCCGGGTAACGTGTTTTGCGGGGTAACGCATCGCCTCGATCGGCCGACGAGCGGTGCGGTGCTGTTTGCCAAGACGAGCAAGGCGCTCTCCCGTATGAATACCCTGTTCAGGGATGGAAAGGTCGCGAAGACCTACTGGGCCATCGTGCAGGAGTGCCCCCCCAAAGAGGAGGATTGGCTTACCCATTACCTGATCAAGAACGAGAAAACCAACAAGTCGACCGCGTTCGACAAGGAGAAGGCCCGTGCCAAAAAAGCGGTGCTCCACTACCGACTTATCGCGGCATCGCGGAATTACTACCTGCTGGAGATCGACCTTGAGACCGGTCGTCACCACCAGATACGTGTTCAGCTTGCTAAGATCGGTTGTCCTGTAAAGGGTGATCTCAAGTACGGGGCGAAGCGCTCGAACCCCGATGGGAGCATCAGCCTTCATGCCCGTTCCCTGTCCTTCACGCACCCCGTTTCAAAAGAGACGGTTTCGGTGACGGCCCCTGTCCCGGAAGATACCCTTTGGAAATCATTCGAAGAAGCCGGTTCCATTCAGATGTAAGGCCAATATTTCAGCGTAACATTCCGAGTAACCTTTCTCGCGAAACCTTTCTCGCGTAACGCTTTCAGTGTGATATTTTCAGTATAATATTTTTAGTACAAAACCTAAGATTACAATGCCTCTTTACTGCCATTTCAAACCCCTTTTCAAGTCCCTTTTCAAACCTCTATTTTTACTTCTTATAATCCTTCTATCTGCCTGTAATAGTGCGGGTGAAGCATCTCGGGATTCCCTGCAGCTTATCCCTATGCCCAACTCGGTTACCACCCGATCAGGATCCCTTGACGCTTCCAAAGGGTTTCGCCTGGTGACGGAAGAGTTGCCGGTGGAGGTGGCGTTTCGACTGACCGATTGGCTGAACGGTAGCCCGCTTGTCATGAGCGACGATGGGCAACCGCTGCACCTCTGTCTTTCTAACGAGGGTGAGCATGCTGACGACGGTGCCAACGAATCGTATACCCTAACGGTCGGCCGAAAGGGGGTCGAGATCAGTTCGCCTTCCGAAGTGGGACTCTTCTACGGCTTGCAGTCACTGATTCAGCTCGTGCGAAACGGTGACCGCATCCCCTGTGTCGAGATCAACGACCAGCCCCGCTTCGCTTACAGGGGGCTTCACATCGATGTTTCCCGTCACTTCTTCCCGCTCGGTTTCCTGAAAAAACAGATCGACGCGATGGCGCACTACAAGCTCAACATGTTCCATTGGCATTTAACGGATGCCGCGGGATGGCGGCTTCAGGTAGATAGATATCCCAAGCTGACCCGCATCGCGGCGTGGCGGCCCCAGGCATCATGGAAAGAGTGGTGGGCATCGGATCGGGCCTACGTGACCGAAGGGACGCCCGGCGCCTATGGTGGTTATTATACCAAGGAGGAGGTGGCTGAACTGATTCGGTATGCGGCCGAACGGCACGTTACCATTATCCCCGAGATCGAGATGCCCGGCCATTCCGAAGAGGTGTTGGCCGTCTACCCGAATCTCTCCTGCTTAGGTAAGCCCTATAGCGCCGGCGAGTTTTGTATTGGGAACGAGGAGACCTTCGAGTTCCTCGAGAACGTGCTGGATGAGGTGATCGAGCTCTTCCCCTCCCAATATATTCACGTTGGGGGCGACGAGGCAAGCAAGGAGCACTGGAAGCGTTGCCCCAAATGCCAGGCGCGCATAAAAGGGGAGGGACTGAAAGATGAGGCGGAGCTACAGAGCTACCTTATCCGGCGCATCGAGCAGTACCTGCACTCGAAAGGGCGTGAACTGATTGGTTGGGACGAGATACTGGAGGGGGGTCTCGATGATAGCGCGGTGGTGATGGCCTGGAGGGGCGAGGAGATAGGGATAGAGGCTGCCCGACAGGGGTATCGGGTGATTATGACGCCCGGTGAATATGCCTATTTTGATAAGTACCAGGGGATGCCCGACAAGCAGCCGGAAGCCATCGGCGGCTTCCTGCCCATCGAGAGGGTCTACTCCTACAACCCGGTACCGGATAGCTTTAACCCCGAAGAGGCGACCCGGGTGTGGGGCGTGCAGGCCAACCTGTGGGCAGAGTATATCGAGACCGAAGCGCATATGGAGTACATGATCTGGCCCCGTTTGCTGGCGATGGCCGAAGTGGCATGGACAGCCCCGGAGCGGAAGTCGTGGGAGGATTTCCGGCAGCGGGTGAACCGCGAGATACCGATCCTGCAGGAGCGGGGCTATAACCCTTACACCCTGAGTAGGGAGCCGTTTATCACACTGTCGAGAGACACGGTGAACAGGGCGACGGCGGTGACCTTCTTTACCGAACGCTACCCCGTGGAGATAAGGTACAGCACCGATGGCTCAGAGCCCGGCATAGGTTCCGAGCGCTACACTGACCCTATAAGGGTGACCGACTCCACGGTGGTGTCGGCCCGGCTGTTTCAAGCGGGTGAGCCGCTGGGTGACGTGGTCAGCCAACGGGTGGATTATCACCGGGCGATTGGCAAAGAGGTGCTGTATAACACGCCTTTCAGTCGCTATTACCCCGCCGGGGGCGCGGAGGCGCTGGTGGATGGGCTACCCGGTGGACAGGCGCATGGCGATGGGCGCTGGCAGGGCTTCCTGGTCCCGGAGCTGGATATCGTGGTGAATATGGGAGAGTCGGTGGATATCTCCAAACTGCAGGTGCGCTTCTTGCATAACGCCAACGCCTGGATCTGGCTCCCGAAGGCGGTGACCTTTTCGCTCTCGGAGGATAACGAGGCGTACCGGTCTCTGGCGACCCTCACCCATGAGGTGGAGGAGGATGCCAGCGGCACCCTTTTCCAAACGTTCGGGTGGAGTGGGGAGGCTAAAGGGCGCTATATCCGCGTTCAAGCACCCGCCATCAGGGAACGGGATGCCTGGCTCTTTATGGATGAAATCGTGGTGTGGTAATTAGTAATGATATTTATCAATGAAATCGGGGGCGGATAGGGAAAAAATCGTTATTTTTGTGAACTAAATGATACGATACCCTATGAATTTATTTACCTTACCTGACCATTTGCCACCATACCCCCCGTTTCGGGAAGGAATCCGGCGCGCACCGGATCGCGGGTTTAGATTGACCGACCAGCAGGCGAAAATCGCCCTGAAGAACGCGCTGCGCTATATCCCTACGAACCTACACGAGAGGCTGGCACCCGAGTTCCTGGAAGAACTGAAAACGAGAGGTCGTATCTATGGCTATCGCTACCGCCCGGAGGGCGACCTAAAGGCTAAGCCCATCGACCAATACAAGGGGCGATGCGTGGAGGGGAAGGCCTTCCAGGTGATGATCGACAACAACCTCTGCTTCGATATCGCACTCTACCCTTACGAGCTGGTCACCTACGGCGAGACGGGGCAGGTATGCCAAAACTGGATGCAGTACCGCCTGATCAAGAGGTACCTGGAGGAGCTGACCCAAGAGCAGACGCTGGTCATCGAGAGCGGCCACCCGCTGGGGCTTTTCAGATCCAAGCCCGATGCGCCCCGGGTGATCATCACCAACTCGATGATGGTGGGGATGTTTGATAACCTGGACGACTGGGAGGTGGCGGCCCAGATGGGGGTGGCCAACTACGGGCAGATGACGGCCGGCGGCTGGATGTACATCGGTCCCCAGGGCATCGTACACGGCACGTTCAACACCCTGCTGAACGCGGGGCGACTGAAGCTGGGCATCCCGTCGGACGGCGACCTGCGCGGGCAGCTCTTCGTCTCCTCGGGATTGGGGGGCATGAGCGGTGCGCAACCCAAGGCGGCCGATATAGCCGGTGCCGTTTCTCTGATCGCGGAGGTGGATGAGTCGCGCATCGAGACACGCCGCTCGCAAGGGTGGGTGCAGCGGGTAACGGCCCACCTGCCTGAGGCCTTCCAGTGGGCTTCTGAGGCTCGACAACGGCGGCAACCGCTCTCCATCGCGTACCATGGCAATATCGTGGAGCTGCTGGAATATGCCGAGGAGCAGGGTATCCACATCGAGTTGCTGAGCGACCAGACATCGTGCCACGAGCCCTACACGGGGGGCTACTGCCCCGCGGACATCACTTTTGAGGAGCGTACCCGCCTGCTGAGTCACGACCGCCCGAAATTCCGGGAGCTGGTGGACGCGTCGTTGCGCCGCCACTTTAACGTTATCCGGAAGCTGGTGGAGCGGGGTACCTACTTCTTCGATTACGGCAACTCCTTTATGAAGGCGGTGTACGATGCCGGCGTGAAGGAGATCTCTAAGAACGGCAGGGACGAGAAGGATGGCTTCATCTGGCCCTCCTACGTGGAGGATATCATGGGGCCCGAGCTGTTCGACTACGGGTACGGCCCCTTCCGATGGGTCTGCCTGAGCGGGAAGCACGAGGACCTCGTGAAGACCGACCGTGCGGCGATGGAGTGTATCGACCCTAACCGAAGGGGGCAGGACCGGGATAACTGGATATGGATCCGCGATGCCGAGAAAAACCGGCTGGTAGTGGGTACCCAGGCCCGCATCCTCTACCAGGATGCGGGCGGGCGGCTAAAGATTGCCCTGCGCTTCAACGAGATGGTGCGCGACGGAGAGATTGGCCCGGTGATGCTGGGACGAGACCATCACGACGTGAGTGGTACCGACTCACCATTCCGGGAGACGGCTAACATTAAAGATGGGAGCAACGTGATGGCCGATATGGCGGTGCAGTGCTTCGCCGGTAACGCCGCCCGGGGCATGAGCCTGGTCGCCCTGCATAACGGGGGCGGCGTGGGCATCGGGAAGGCCATCAACGGCGGCTTTGGTATGGTGTGCGACGGCAGTGAGCGGGTGGACAATATCTTGCGTACCGCGATGGTGTGGGACGTGATGGGCGGCGTGGCCCGCCGTTCTTGGGCACGCAACGAAAACGCGATGAGCACCGTGAAGTCGTTCAACCAAACGCACGCCGAAGGGTATCATATCACGGAGCCCTACTTGGTGGAGGAGGGGTTGATTGAGAAATTACTCACTATAGAAGGTCAATCATTTGCCTTTGCTAAAAGATGAGGTAAAAGGGTTACTGGGTATATAATTACTCTAAGAGAGTTGAAGGAGGAAAATATGAATAGAATCATGGAGTGCGTTCCCAATTTTAGCGAGGGACGCGACAAACAGAAAGTGGAAAAGATCGCGGACTGTTTCCGCGGGAAAGAGAAGGTTAAGCTGCTGGATTACAGCAGTGACGAAGACCATAACCGCTCGGTGATTACCGTCGTGGGTGAACCCGAAGCGTTGAAAGCTGCCGTGATCGAGGCTATCGGTAAGGCCGTTGAGCTTATCGATATGACGAAACATCAAGGACAACACCCCCGTATGGGGGCCGTTGATGTGGTGCCCTTTATCCCGATTAAAAACGTGACGATGGAGGAGGCCGTCGCCCTGTCTAAGGAGGTGGGCGAAACGGTGGCCCAACAGCACGGGTTCCCGGTCTACCTGTACGAGAAGTCGGCCTCGGCACCGCATCGCGAGAACCTGGCCGCCGTGCGTAGGGGTGAGTTCGAGGGGCTGACCGAAAAGATGCAGACGCCGGAGTGGAAGCCCGACTTTGGCCCGTCGCACCCGCACCCCACGGCAGGGGCCGTGGCCATTGGCGCCCGCATGCCGTTGGTGGCCTACAACGTGAACCTGGGTACCGATAACCTCGATATCGCCACGGCCATCGCCAAAAAGGTACGTTTTGTTGGCGGTGGACTGAGATTCTGCAAGGGGATGGGGGTAGCGTTGGAAGAACGGGGCATCACGCAGGTTTCGATGAACCTGACCGACTACACCAAGACGGCCATTTACCGGGCGCACGAGATGGTGCGCATGGAGGCGCAACGATACGGCGTGCCCGTCGTGGGCGCGGAGGTAATCGGACTGGTACCCATGGGAGCGCTGGTGGATGTGGCGGCTTACTACCTTGGGTTGGAGGACTTTAGCATCGACCAGGTGCTGGAGGCCCGGCTTATGGAGTAGTGGTTACAAGGAGTGGAGGTAGATAACTCAACTTTCGCATGTAACTGTTTCATCGCTTTCAGGCTTGATTGGCGTAAATTGCACAACGTAGATATTTGCTCGCCTCAGCATAGTTCAAGTAAACTTGACTCTGCCTTCGGCTTATCGCAAATATTCGTGACCCATCAACTGCTTGATTGCTAAAAGAAAAATAACTCGGCTTCGCCTCAAACAGCTTTTCTTTTTTAACGCGATCTTCGCAGGATGTGTTCCCACGAAAGTTTACGAGGTCTTCGCTCTGAAAGCTGAAACAGTAAATAACATGCGAAAGTCAAGTAGATAACTTGGACATAGACTGCTCCATGGGGCTCTCTTTTGAATGAAAGGCAATAATGAATAACCTGATTATAAAAAACGCGGCGCAAGTGGTCACCTGCAGCGGGTACAAAGGGAAACGGGGCAGGGAGATGAGGGAGTTGCACGTGGTGGAGAACGGTACGGTCGTCGTGACCAACGGTATTATCTCGCACGTGCTGAAACAGGGTGAGCCGATCCCGGTGAGAGAGGATGATCACGTCGTCCTCGATGCCACGGGTAAGGCATTGCTCCCCGGGTTCGTCGACCCGCATACCCACTTCGTGTTCGGGGGCTACCGGGAAGAGGAGTTCGCCTGGCGGATGCGGGGCGACAGCTACATGGAGATCATGAACCGGGGTGGTGGGATCGTGAACACCACCCGCGCCACGAGGGAGGCGACCGAGGAGGAGCTGATGGAGTTGGGCCGTCAACGGCTTAACGCTATGCTGCGCCTTGGTATCACCACCGTGGAAGGGAAGAGCGGTTATGGCCTCGACAGGGAGACCGAACTTAAGCAGCTCCGGGTGATGCGCCGGCTGAACGATGAGCACCCGGTAGATATCGTGCCCACCTTCATGGGTGCACACGCCACGCCGGCCGAGTGGAAGGGTAGGGAGGATGAGTTTATCGACTTCAATATCCGGGAGATGTTTCCCCTGGTGGCGCGGGAGCGGTTGGCGGAGGCCGTTGATATTTTCTGCGAGGAGGGTGTGTTCACCATCGAGCAGTCTCGTCGCTACCTCTTGGCGGCACGTGAGCAGGGCTTTTTGCTCAAGATGCATGCTGATGAGATCGTGCCGTTTGGCGGTGCGGAGCTGGCCGCCGAACTGGGTTGCCTCTCGGCCGATCACCTGTTGCAGGCCTCCGACCGGGGCATTCGAGCCATGGCCGAGGCGGGCGTGGTGGCCACGCTGTTGCCGCTTACCGCTTTCTCGTTGAGGGAGGCCTACGCCCGGGGTAGGGAGATGATAGACGCCGGCTGCGTGGTGGCGTTGGCGACCGATCTGAACCCGGGGAGCTCGTTCACCGCGTCGGTGCCGTTGCTGTTCGCCCTGGCCTGCATCTACATGGAGTTGACACCAGAAGAGGCGGTCACGGCATTTACCATCAACAGCGCGGCGGCTATCAACCGTGCCGATCGCATCGGGAGCATCGACGTGGGAAAGCAGGGGGACCTGCTACTGCTGCAATTCCCATCCTACAAGTTCCTGCCTTACCACGTGGGGATGAATATCGTGGATACGGTAATCAAGCGAGGGGAGGTCGTGGTTAAAAATGACCTGTAATAACAAACTGGGAGGGAATAAAATCATACAGGATAAAACGGAAATTAAGTGGGTCGAAATGTAAACGGACTGAATTTGAATCGGTGACAGGTAATAAATAGGGTGACAAACTGGAAATAAATAGAATACAACGGAATAATACCATCAATAAACCAATCGTATGAAAAATATCTACTACATCGGGAAGGGGGAGCTGACCCTTGATGATTTGGAATGGATCATTACCGAGAACATCAAGGTGGAGCTGGCGCCCGAAGCCAAGGAGCGGATACAGAAGTGCCGTGACTATCTCGATAAGAAAATGGAGAACCAGGACAAGCCCATTTACGGCATCTCCACGGGATTCGGCTCACTGTACGACCGCACCATATCGAACGACGACCTGAGCACGTTGCAGGAGAACCTGGTGAAATCGCACGCCTGCAGCGTGGGAGAAGAGGTGCCCCCGCTCATCGTCAAACTGATGTTCTTGCTTAAGGCGCACGCCCTCTCACTGGGCTACAGCGGGGTGCAGGTGGTTACCGTGCAGCGGATGCTCGACCTGTTTAACAACGATATCTTGCCGGTGGTGTACGATAAGGGGTCGCTGGGTGCCTCGGGCGACCTGGCCCCGCTCGCGAACCTCTTCCTGCCGTTGATTGGCGTGGGGGATGTCTTTTACAAGGGTCGGAAACGTGATGTAGGTGGTGTTCTTGATGAGTTCGGCTGGAAGCCGGTGAAGCTGCAGAGCAAAGAGGGGCTGGCGCTGCTGAACGGGACGCAGTTCATGTCGGCCCACGGGGTCTACGCTATCATGAAGGCGGAGCGGCTCTCGGCACGTGCCGACCTGATCGCGGCGATGTCGCTTGACGCGTACGACGGTCACCTGGAGCCGTTCGAGGAGCGGTTGCAGCGGATTCGTCCACACCAGGGGCAGCTGGAGACCGGCCGCAATATCTGCCGCTTCTTGGAGGGGAGCGAAATCATCTCGCAACCCAAGAAGCACCTGCAAGACCCGTACTCATTCCGCTGCGTGCCGCAGGTGCACGGGGCGACTAAAGATGCGATCCGATACGTGAAATCGGTCATCATGACCGAGATCAACTCGGTGACCGATAACCCGACCATCTTCCCGGATGACGACGAGATCATCTCGGGGGGCAACTTCCATGGCCAGCCAATCGCGGTGGCCCTGGACTTCCTGGCTATCGCCCTCGCGGAATTGGGCAATATCTCCGAGCGAAGGGTGGCGCAACTGATCCTTGGAAAACGGGGATTGCCGGAGTTCCTGGTGGCCAACCCGGGCCTTAACTCCGGCTTCATGATCCCGCAGTACGTGGCGGCATCGGTAGTGAGCCAGAACAAGATGTATTGCACCCCGGCCAGTACCGACTCCATCGTCTCGTCTAACGGGCAGGAGGACCACGTGAGCATGGGTGCCACCTCGGCCGTCAAGCTGCTCAAGGTGATGGATAACCTCGATATCATCCTCTCCATCGAGTTGATGAACGCGGCACAGGCGCTGGAGTTCAGGCGCCCCCTCACCTCATCGCCCCTAATAGAGAAGGTGATTAAAGAGTACCGGAAAGAGGTGCCTTTTATCGATGAGGATATCGTGATGTACAAGGAGATCCGCAAATCCACCGCGTTCCTCAACCGCCTGGAACCCGATTTCGCTTGAAACTGTCATCTGCACACCAAGATATTTGCAGTCGATATTAAAAAAGGTTAATCAAAATGAGTGATAGCATAAATAAAAAGTGTACATTTGCGGAGTGAGCGGGCTAATCGCCTTTTTTGGATAAGTCAACGGGAAAGGAATAAGTAAGAGATATGAAACCAACTTTATTTGTATTGGCGGCCGGTATGGGAAGCCGCTATGGTGGGCTAAAACAGCTGGATGGCGTGGGTCCCCATGGGGAGACCATCATGGACTACTCCATCTACGACGCGGTGAACGCGGGCTTCGGTAAACTGGTGTTCGTGATCCGCGAATCGTTCGAGTCCGATTTCAGGGAGAAGATCGTGAAGAAGTACGAGGACAAGATCCCGGTGGAACTGGTGTTCCAGGAGCTGGACAAGCTCCCCGCCGGGTTTACACCCCATCCCGATAGGGTGAAGCCGTGGGGAACCAACCACGCGGTGATGATGGGAAAAGGGGTGATCAACGAGCCCTTCGCGGTAATCAATGCCGATGATTTTTACGGCCGTGAAAGCTTCGGGGTGATCGCCGATTTCCTCTCTAAGCTCGACGACAGCAAAAACCGCTACTGTATGGTAGGATACCGGGTTGGGAACACGCTCTCGGAGAGCGGTACCGTTGCCCGGGGCGTGTGTGAAACCGACCGGGAGGGGAACCTGACCGGCGTGGTGGAACGCACCCAGGTGGCGCAGGTGGATGGCAAGGTGAGCTACAAGGATGAGGCGGACCAGTGGGTGGTGATTGACGACAATACCCCGGTATCGATGAACATGTGGGGCTTTACCCCCGACTACTTTGACTACTCCGACGACTACTTCGTGACCTTCTTAAAAGAGAACGCCGAGAACCTCAAGGCGGAATTCTTCATACCGTTGCTGGTCAACCACCTGATAGTGAATGGAAAGGCATCGGTGAAGTTGCTGGATACCCCCTCCAAGTGGTTCGGGGTAACCTACGCGGATGACCGGCCCGGCGTGGTAGCCAGGCTGCAGGAGCTGGTCGATAAGGGAGAATATCCCTCGCCCTTGTGGTAATCGACTTCCCGAACGATTAGGCCATGTGGATTGATATTGCCATCATATTCCTCCTGATCCTGCTTAACGGCTTCTTCGCGCTGTCGGAGATCGCGATTGTCTCCGCGAAAAAACGAAAGCTGGAGGCGGAGCAGAAAGCGGGAAAGAGGGGAGCCAACCGTGCATTAAAGCTTCAGTCAGACCCGGATAACTTCCTCTCTTCCATACAGGTAGGAATCACGCTAATCGGTATCATCAACGGGGCGTACGGGGGACAAGCGTTCGCGGGCTACCTGGTGCCGTTCTTCTTGCAGTTCCCGTCACTGGCACCTTTTGCCGAAGCGATATCGATGGTAATCGTGGTCGTCCTCATCACATACGTTTCCATCGTGATTGGCGAACTGGTTCCCAAGACCATGGCACTGAGCAACCCGGAGAAGATGGCGGTGACGGTGGCACCAACCATTCACGCGGTGAGCATCGTCTTCTACCCGTTCGTGAAGATATTGTCGGCCTCTACCGGTTTTATAAACCGATTGATCGGGCTAAAACCAAAGGAGGAGGTGATCTCCGAGATGGAGCTGCGGGCTATGCTGAGAACCGCATCCCTCGAGGGGGTTATCGACGTGGAGGAGAACATCATCCACGAGCAGGTGTTCTACTTCTCCGATAAGCGGGCGTTCCACCTGATGACACACCGCACCGACGTGGAGTGGGTGGATATCAGCAAGCCGAGGGAGGAGGTGATCGAAGAGCTCCTGGCCACCCGGCATAGCAGGGTGTTGGCTTGCCGCGAGATAATTGATGATTTCGTGGGGATCATCTCGATGCGCGACCTGTTGATGCGGCTGAATAAGAACGAGCCCTTCGAGATCGAGGCGTTGATACAGGAGCCGATTATCGTGCCCAATACCATTCGCGCGCAACGGGTACTGGAGTACTTTAAGAACAACTACAAGTTCGTGGCCGTGGTGGTGGACGAGTACGGTAGCCTCGACGGGATCATCACCATCCATGACATCTTTGAAAATTTGGTCGGCGAGATTCCCGATGAGACGGAAGGGGAGCGATCGGAACCGTTGCTCTTCATGAGGGATGAACACTCCGCGCTGGTGAGCGGCGATGCGCCAATAGAGATATTGACCCAGTTCGACGAGGATTTCATCGTCGATTTCGAGAAAATAGACTACTCGACGGTCGCGGGTTTCGTGTTCGCGTGTATGAACGAGATACCCGACACGGGCGATAGGTTCGAGTACGAGAATTTGCTGTTCGAGATCGTGGACCTGGACGGCAACAAGATAGATAAGGTATTAGTTACAAAACAGATAGATAAAGTAAAACGTGAATAAGGTAAACGATGAGGGGTTGATGAGCGACCTGTAAGCGGCAAGATTTATGTTGTAAAACACCTTTTATAATTAGGTGGCTTCAATAATCAGTGCTAATTTTACATGTTTTTAAAGAATCAATCTTCATCGCTAACTTATTTTTAAAAACCAAGAACAACATGGATAACTTGTATAGCCAATCCGGTTTGCTGTTCGATGCATTCGTGAAAACAGTAGATGGAAAGCAAACCGGGTTGTATACGCTCACCAACCCCGCGGGGTGTGAGGTGACAGTGACCAATTACGGGGCGAAAATTGTCTCGATCCTGGTGCCGGACAGGGAGGGAAAGATGGTTGACGTGGTGCTGGGACACCCTACCATAGATGACTACCTGTCGTCTGAAGAACCCTACTTCGGGGCCGTCTGTGGCCGCGTGGCCAACCGGATTGCCAAGGGGCGGTTCACCCTCGAGGGAAAGGAGTACCGGTTAGCGGTGAATAACGGCCCCAACGCGTTGCACGGGGGTATCAAGGGGTTCAACTCGGTGGTGTGGGACGTGAAGAAGGTAACCGATAACAGCATCGAGCTCTTTTACCTGTCGCCCGATGGCGAAGAGGGGTATCCCGGTAACCTATCGGTAACGATTGTATACACGCTCACGGATGATAACGCGTTGGATATCACCTACGAGGCTACTACCGATAAGGCTACCATCCTGAACCTTACCAATCACTCCTACTTTAACTTGTCGGGCGAGGGAGATCCCTACATAGGTGACCACCTGCTGACGTTGAACGCCGACACCTACCTGCCTACTGATGATACGGCCATCCCGTTTGGTCCGGCGGAACCCGTGAAGGGTACCCCCATGGACTTTACTGAGGCTTACCCGATTGGCGCACGTATCAACGATGATTTCGAGCAGCTCCATTTCGGGAATGGCTACGACCATACCTACATCCTCAACAAGAAAGAGGAGGGCGAGTATAGCTACGTGGGCAGCTGCCATTCCCCGAAAACGGGCATAACGATGGAGATGTACACCACCGAGCCGGGCGTGCAGCTTTACACGGGTAACTGGATGACGGGCAACTTCACCGCGAAGAAAGGGAACCGGTACCCTGGGCGCTCCGCTGTCTGCTTCGAGACGCAGCATTTCCCGGACAGTATCAACCAACCCGGTTACCCCTCGGTCGTGTTGCAGCCCAACGACTCATTCACATCGAGGACGACTTACAAGTTCACGGTTTAATGCAGGTTGTTTATAGTTCCAGTAATAAGCCAAACCAATCGTCACGGGGGTGACGATTCGGGGAGGAATGTTTTAGGTTTAAAAAGATATAGAATAACTAAATAATTAACTAATTGACGTATTGATATGACAAAAAAACAAAACAAAAACATCGTGGCCATCATCACCATGATGTTTCTCTTCGCCATGATCGCGTTCGTGACGAACCTTGCGGCGCCTATCGGTGTGATTTGGAGTAATAGGTTCGAGGGCTCCAACGTGTTGGGGATGCTCGGTAACATGATGAACTTCGCGGCTTACCTGTTCATGGGTATCCCTGCCGGGAAGCTGTTAAGTAGAATTGGCTACAAGAAAACGGCGCTGGTTGCCATCGCCGTGGGCTTTCTCGGGGTCTTCACCCAGTACCTTTCGGGCCTGGTCGATCCCAACAGCATCTTCCTGTCGTTGCCCTCTACATTTATCGTTTACCTGCTGGGTGCCTTTATCGCCGGTTTCTCCGTCTGCATGCTGAACACGGTGGTTAACCCCATGCTGAACCTGTTAGGTGGTGGTGGTAAAAAGGGGAACCAGTTGATTCAACTGGGTGGTACGTTCAACTCCCTCGCGGGTACGCTTACCCCGATGCTGGTGGGCGCGTTGATCGGTACCGTTACGAAAGATACGGCTATCTCCGACGTGAACCCCGTTCTCTACATCGCGATGGGTGTCTTCGCGGCGGCCTTTATCATCCTCTCGTTTATTCCCATCAAGGACCCCGAGCAGAGCAAATCGGGCAAGAAGGTGGTGTACGAGAGAAGCCCATGGGCGTTCCGTCACTTCGTGCTGGGCGCGGTTGCCATCTTTGTCTACGTGGGCGTCGAGGTGGGGATTCCCGGTACGCTCAACTTTTACCTCTCCAACATTACCGATAAGGGAGCCTGGATAGATGCCCCTGCCAACGCGGCTACTATCGGGGGGTTCGTGGCCGGTACTTACTGGTTCCTCATGTTGATTGGCCGTTTCATCGGGAGCTTGATCGGTGGAAAAGTTTCCAGTAAGGTGATGCTCTCTACCGTTTCGGCGGTAGCGATGCTCCTGATTCTCGGGGCAATTCTCGCGCCCAAAACCGTGACGACCCATATGCCGGTATTTACCGGTTCATCGTTTGCCATGACCTTGGTACCCCTTAGCGCGCTGCTGTTGGTGTTGTGCGGGTTGTGTACTTCCATCATGTGGGGCAGTATATTTAACCTGGCCGTGGAAGGCCTCGGGAAATACACGGAGGCAGCCTCGGGTATCTTTATGATGATGGTGGTTGGTGGTGGGGTTCTCCCGCTGATCCAGAACTGGGTGGCAGATAATTCCACCTACATGCTCTCTTACATCGTGCCGCTCATCGGGCTTGCCTACATGCTCTATTACGCGTTGATAGGGTCGAAGAACGTGAATACCGATATCGTGGTGACTGATGAGGAGGAGGTTGCCCCGCAAGCCGTGGCGGTTGAAAAGTAAAGGTTGACAACGAAGGTGAAAGTCATTGACTGTAAACGTGAAGCGACAAGGTAAACCGCGAACGTTACTAGTAAACATGAATAAAATTTGTAGTAAGAAATGACGAAACAAGAAGTAATTAAAAAATATCAAGAGAAGTTTGGTAACTATACCCCTGAAGTTTACACCTCCCCCGGGCGTGTAAACCTCATCGGGGAGCATACTGATTATAACGGGAGCTTTGTCTTCCCCGGGGCGATCGATAAAGGGATCATCGCTGCCATCCGTTTTAACGGGACCGATAAGGTGAGGGCTTACGCCATCGACCTGGACGAGTACACGGAGTTTGGATTTAACGAAGAGGACCTGCCCAAAGAGGGGTGGGCGAAATATCTTTTCGGTGTATGCCGTGAGATCATCAAGCGTGGAAAAAGCCTCAAGGGGTTCGATACCGCCTTCGCGGGCGACGTGCCACTGGGCGCGGGGATGTCATCCTCGGCCGCGATTGAAAGTACCTACGCGTTTGCACTGAACGACCTGCTCGATTTGGGAATCGACAAGTTCGAGCTGGCACGGATTGGTCAAGCCACCGAACACAACTACGTGGGCGTGAAGTGCGGCATCATGGACCAGTTCATCTCCCTCTTCGGGAAGGCGGGACACTTGGTTCGCCTCGACACCAAGACGATGGAGTACGAGTACTTCCCGTTTGATCCAAAGGGGTACAAGCTGGTGCTGCTCGATACGCTGGTGAAGCACGAGCTGGCATCGTCTGCCTATAACGATCGCCGCCATTCGTGCGAGAACGCCGCGGCCACCATCGCCAAGCGTCATCCCGAGGTGAAGTTCCTGAGGGATGCCACCATGGAGATGCTCAACGAGGCGAAGGACGATATGCCGGCGGAGGACTACAAGCGGGCGACCTACGTGATCGAGGAGACGCAACGGGTGCGGGACGTGAGCGACGCGCTGGAGCGGGGCGATTACGAGACCGTGGGGCAGAAGATGTATGAAACGCACCACGGCATGAGCAAGGTTTACGAGGTGAGCTGCGAAGAGCTCGACTTCTTGAACGACGTGGCCCGGGAGCATGGCGTGACCGGTTCGCGCGTGATGGGGGGCGGCTTCGGCGGATGCACCATTAACCTGGTAAAGGATGAGCTGTACGATTCGTTCATCAAAGACGCGAAGGAGCAGTTCAAGGCCAAGTATGGGCACGAGCCCAAGGTGTACGACGTGGTGATCAGCGATGGAGCACGGAAACTTTAGGTTGCTATTTCACACGTCTTTCTATTAACCCGTCTATGACGCTTGTTGTGGCGGGTCGTTGAGAAAGGGAATGCTTCGCGGGTATAGAACCCGTTGGCGCATTCCCTTTTTTTATTTACCTTTGCACGCTAATATTAGTGAGGTGATCTCCAGGACTCGATTTTCGTGGGTTGTATACCTGTCGCGGTATGCCTGAATGCGGAAGGGGGTGCTGTTTCACGGTTAAGAACGTACTAAAGCATGGATAACGACATCAAGAAAGTGGTTTTGCTCGGCTCCGGTGCCCTTAAAATCGGGCAGGCGGGTGAGTTTGATTACTCCGGTTCGCAAGCGCTGAAAGCGATGCGAGAAGAGGGTATCGAGACGGTGCTTATCAACCCCAACATCGCCACCATACAAACCTCCGAAGGGGTGGCCGATACCGTTTATTTCCTTCCCATCACCCCCTATTTCGTGGAGAAGGTGATCGAGAAGGAGCGGCCGGATGGCATCCTCCTGGCGTTCGGGGGACAGACCGCGCTCAATTGCGGTGCGAAACTATACACGGATGGTACGCTTGACAAGTACGGTGTGCGGGTACTGGGTACCTCCGTGGAGGCGATCATGGTCACTGAGGATCGGGACCTGTTCGTGAAGAAGCTTGATGAGATTGGCGTGAAGACACCGGTATCGAGGGCCGTGGGTAGCCTTGAGGACGCGTTACAAGCCGCCCGGGATATTGGTTACCCGGTTATGGTTCGTTCGGCTTACGCGTTGGGGGGACAAGGGTCGGGCATCTGCACCAACGAGGCGGAGTTCACCGAGTTGTGTCAAAGCGCGCTCTCTTTCTCCGATCAGATACTGGTGGAGGAGAGCCTGAAAGGGTGGAAGGAGATCGAGTTCGAGGTGATCCGCGACAAGAGCGACCACTGCTTCACGGTGGTTCCCATGGAGAACTTCGACCCGCTGGGGATACACACGGGCGAAAGCATCGTGGTGGCACCCATCATCACCCTGAACCGTGAGCAGGTGGCAATGCTTGAGGAGATCGCCCGCCGCGTGGTGCGCCATATCGGTATCGTGGGTGAGTGTAACATCCAGTACGGGTTTAACGCTGAGACCAATGACTACCGCGTGATCGAGATTAACGCCCGGCTAAGCCGCTCATCGGCGCTGGCCTCCAAGGCGTCCGGTTACCCGCTCGCGTTCGTGGCCACCAAGCTGGCGCTGGGGTATACCCTGGATCAGGTTGGTGAGATGGGGACATCCAACTCGGCCTACGTGGCACCGGAGATCGATTACATGATCGTGAAGATACCTCGTTGGGATTTGAATAAGTTCTACGGGGTGAGCCACGAGATAGGCTCTTCCATGAAGTCGGTGGGTGAGATCATGTCGATTGGCCATTCGTTTGAAGAGGTCATTCAGAAGGGGCTCCGCATGATTGGTCAGGGGATGCACGGTTTCGTGGGGAACTACAACATCACGTTCGATGACCTGGATGAGGCGCTGTCGAAGCCGACCGACCTGCGTATCTTCGCGATTGCCGACGCCTTGGCTAAGGGGTACTCGGTGGAGCGGATCGCGGAGCTGACCCAAATTGACAGGTGGTTCCTGGAGAGGCTTGAAAATATACATGCCTTCACGAAGGTACTCAAGGAATACAACAAGATAGAGGAGCTGCCGCTGGAGGTGGTTCGGGAGGCGAAGCGGTTGGGCTTTTCCGACTTTCAGGTCGCCCGGTTCGTGGAAAACCCCCGGGGTCCCATGGATGAGGCGCTTATTAGGGCGCGGAAGCACCGGAAGTGGTTGAACGTGCTGCCCACCGTGTGCCGGATTAACACGGTAGCTTCAGATCGGCCAGATGAGACCAACTACCTCTACTTCACCTACGGCGAAGGGGTAGGGAACCCGGTCCAGCCAAGCACTGGAAAAGAGTCGGTGGTGGTCCTGGGGTCCGGCGCCTACCGCATCGGCTCGTCGGTGGAGTTCGACTGGTGTTCGGTGAACGCGGTGCATACCGCTCGCAACCTGGGTTACGAGTCGGTGATGATCAATTATAATCCCGAGACGGTATCGACCGACTACGACATGTGCGACCGTCTCTACTTCGATGAGCTAAGCTTCGAGCGGGTGCTTGACGTGGTCGATATCGAGCGTCTGAAAGGGGTTATCGTGTCGGTAGGTGGGCAGATACCCAACAACCTCGCGATAAAGTTGCACCGGCAGAACGTTCCCATCCTGGGTACACCGCCCGTATCAATCGACCGCGCGGAGAACCGGCATAAGTTCTCGGCGATGCTTGACGAGCTGGGGATCGATCAACCCCGCTGGAAGGAGATGAGCAGCTTCGAGGAGATCGATGCGTTTATCAACGAGGTGGGATACCCGGTGCTGATACGTCCCTCGTACGTGCTATCGGGTGCGGCGATGAACGTCTGTTACAACAAAGAGCAGGTTCACACCTTTCTCAAGTTGGCGGTCAACGTGTCGAAAGAGTTCCCGGTAGTGGTTTCCAGCTTCTTGCAGAACGCGAAGGAGATAGAATTCGACGCGGTGGCCAAGGAAGGGGAGGTGGTGGAGTACGCGATTTCAGAGCACGTGGAGTTCGCGGGGGTTCACTCGGGCGATGCGACCCTGGTCTTCCCAGCCCAGAAGGTCTATTTTGAGACCTTACGGCGGGTGAAGCGTATCTCGAAGCGAATCGCGAGGGAGCTGAACATCAGTGGTCCCTTCAATATCCAGTACCTGGCCAAGAACAACGAGATCAAGGTGATCGAGTGCAACCTGCGGGCTTCCCGTTCGTTCCCCTTCGTATCTAAGGTCTTGAAACACAACTTTATTGATACGGCCACCCGGGTAATGTTGGGTGCCCCTTATGACGTGCCGGATAGCTCGGTATTCGATTTGGATTACATCGGGGTGAAGGCGTCGCAGTTCTCCTTCTCCCGCCTGCATAACGCCGACCCGGTGCTGGGGGTCGATATGGCTTCTACCGGCGAGGTGGGTTGCATCGGTGACGATTTCTCGGAAGCGATTTTGAAGGCGTTGCTCTCGGTGGGCTACCATATCCCGAATAAGGGGATACTGATATCGTCAGGTGAGATGAAGTCGAAAGTGGACCTGCTGGAAGCTTGCAAGCTGTTGGGTAAGAAGGGGTACGACCTCTACGCCAGTCACGGCACCTGTAAATTCTTAAACGATAACGGGATAGAGGCGACCGACGTGAATTGGCCGGACGAGGAGGGTAATAACAACATCCAACAGATGATTGCCGATAGGCGGTTCGACCTGATCATCAATATCCCGAAAGATGTCACGCGGCGAGAGCTCACCAATGGCTACATCATTCGCCGGAGCGCGGTAGACTACAATGTGCCGCTCATCACGAACGCCCGGCTGGCGAGCGCGTTCATCACCGCGTTTTGCACGATCACGCTTGATGATATGCAAATTAAGAGCTGGAACGAGTATTAACGTTACGGCTGATACAAGAACCGCTTGATGCTTCGCTTGGGTGTTTTCTCGAACTCTTCATCTCGAAGTTGAAACGCGGTAAGCCTGCTGTAGGCGGGTAGCTGCTCGTTCACCTCGTTGACCACCTCCTGGAAAAGGTTCTCAAGCTCTGCCTCGGGGATGTTGTTCTCGGCAATCGTCTCCCTGTTGGGAACGATGAGGGCCGTGATTTTCCCATTATCTTCAATTGCCAACGACTCCTCCACGTAGGGGGAGGCGTTGAGCCGCTCTTCAATCTCCTCCGGGTAGATGTTTTGCCCGGACGCCCCGAGGATCAGGTTCTTGTTTCGACCTCGTATAAATACGAAGTTATCCTTATCTAACGTGCCCAGGTCGCCCGTTTTCAACCAGCCGTCGTCGGTGAAAGCCTCCTTTGTAGCCTCTTCGTTCTTATAGTAGCCCAGCATCAGGTTGGTACCTTTCGTCAATATCTCTCCAGTGATGTTTTCGGGGTCAGGCGAGTCGATCTTCACCCGCATCCGGTCGACCACCTGGCCGCTGGAGCGCTCCTTGAATCTGGTGCAGAACGTGTAGGAGATAAGGGGGGCGCACTCGGTCATCCCGTAGCCCACGCTGTAGGGAAAACGAATCTTCCTGAGGAACTTCTCCACGTCGGCATTCAGCGCGGCACCGCCGAGGACCACCTCCACCAGGTTACCGCCAAAGAATTCTATCATCGACTGTCGCACTTTTTTGTACACCACGGCATTCAGAAGCGGGATCTTTATCAGCACGGAGGTTGCGCCCTTCTCCAGCTTGGGAAGGACGTTCCGGGTCACTATCTTCTCGAGGATAAGCGGGACGGCTAAAACCAGCTTGGGCTTCACCTTTGCAAAAGTTTCCCGTAGTATCCTGGGCGAGGGAGATTTTCCCAGGAAGTGGATGTGGCAACCCATCGATATGGGGTTTAGTATCTCGAAAGCCAGGCCGTAAGTATGTGCCATGGGCAGCATGCATACGATATTGTCCCCGGGATGAATATGTTCGAGGTTGTCATTGGCGAACTTGGTGTTCGACCAGAGGCTACGGTAGGGGATCATCACCCCTTTGGGGCTGCTCGTTGTACCGGAAGTGTAGTTTAGCATCGCGAGCTCATCCGGTTTCTCGGTCCGGAAATATAGGTCGTTCACGAAGAACCCTTTTTTGTACTTCTCTTCAAAGAAGGAGTCCGCTTTCTCGAAGAACTGTTGCAACTCTTTCGAGTCCGACTTCAGCAGGGAGAAGTCGTCGAGCGAGAACACGCTTTTAACCTTCGGTATCTGCTCGCTATCTAGCTGTTCCCAAATGCTTTCATCCACGAAAAAGTAGGTTGAATCGGAGTGATTCACGATGAACTGCACGCTTCCCTTATCAAATTCATGCAGGATGGTGACAGCCACGGCCCCGTAGGATAGGGTGGCGAAAAAAACCAGGGCCCAGTTCGTGGAGTTTCTACCACATATGGCCACCTTGTCGCCTCTACTGACGCCCGCCTTTTCAAAAAAGTGGTGTAGTTGGTCAATTTCACGGGCCATGTCCTTGTAGAGTAACGTGTTACCTTGAAAATCGGTCATGGCCGGCATCTCCCAATGGTTACGGACGCTCTGTTCTATTAAGCCTAAGAAAGTATTTTGTGCCATTATACCTTGTTGTTAAAATGTTTTTCGCTTAAAATGTTTTTCGCTTGACATATCTCATTTCATGGCGGGAGTTTTACCTGCCACTCGTGAGCTTTTGCCATTATTTTACCATAAATGTAATAAAGTTACTATCAAAGTTACTACTTTTATTGAGTAATTCACTATTTTTTGGATAAATTCACCTCATTACCCCCTTAAAATTTCATTTTCAATGATATTTATCTTAATTTTACGGTACGAATCGCTTTGTGCGTTAATTATAATGGAAAAATAGTCAATTAACAATAGACATAGAGAACGATCTTTTTTACATTAAACCCAAAAATTATTTTTATGTCATCAAAAATTAGTAGGAGAAGATTTTTAGAGACTGGCGCGATAGCCGCTGCCGGTTTGACCGTGGTTCCCTCTAAAGTACTGGGGAAGAGCAAGGGTTACCAGGCACCGAGCGATAAGCTCAACATCGCGGGCGTGGGCGTAGGAGGTATGGGTAATGCCAACTTGAACGCGCTCCAAAGTGAGAATATCGTGGCGTTGTGCGATGTGGACTGGAAATACAGCAAGAGCGTGTTCGACAAATATCCGAACGCCAAGAAGTACTACGACTATCGCGAGATGTACGACGAGATGGGTAAAACCATTGACGCGGTGGTGGTAGCCACGTCTGACCATACGCACGCGATCATCGCGGCCGACGCGATGACGATGGGTAAGCACGTGTACGTTCAAAAGCCACTCACGCACAGCGTGTACGAGTCGCGTTTGCTCACCAACTTGGCTAAGAAGTACAAGGTGGCCACCAGCATGGGTAACCAGGGTTCGTCGGCCGAAGGGGTTCGTCAGGTAGTCGATTGGATCCATGATGGACAGATTGGCGAGGTAACGAGGGTAGACACGTTTACCGACCGTCCCATCTGGCCACAAGGGCTGATGATACCGAAAGAGACGCATCGGGTACCCAAGACGCTCAACTGGGATCTTTTCATTGGGCCGGCCAAAAAGCGCCCGTTCAATGAGATTTACCATCCCTGGAACTGGCGCGGATGGTGGGATTTCGGTACCGGAGCGTTGGGCGATATGGCGTGCCACATCCTTCACCCCGTGTTTAAAGGGCTGAACCTCATGTACCCCACCAAGGTACAAGGTTCTTCGACGATGTTACTGACCGATTGCGCCCCGAACGCGCAGATGGTAAAATATGTGTTCCCGCAACGGGATAACCTGCCTAAGGTGGGGATGCCCGAGGTGGAGGTGTATTGGTATGATGGAGGCTTGACACCTATCCGTCCGGAAGGTATGCCCGCCGGGAAGGACTTGAATGACAGCGGTGGTGCCGCGATATTCTACGGAACGAAAGACACGCTCATCTGCGGTTGCTACGGCGTGAGACCCTGGCTGCTCTCCGGGCGCAAACCCAATTCGCCAAAGACGCAGCGTGAAGTTACCCTTTCGCATGAGATGGACTGGGTACGCGCTTGCAAGGAGTCTCCCGAGAACCGCGTGGAGACGGCATCTCCCTTCTCCGAGGCAGGTCCCTTTAACGAGATGGTGGTGATGGGCGTGCTGGCCGTAAGGCTGCAATCGTTGAACCAAGAGCTGGAATGGGATGGCGAGAACATGCGCTTCACCAACATTCCCGCCGACGCGACCATACGTACTATTATCGAGGATGGCTTCACCATTAAAGATGGTCACCCCACGTTCGATAAGACCTGGACCGAGCCGGTGAACGCTGTTGAGTACGCGAATGAAATGATTAAGCACACTTACCAAAACGGCTGGAAGTTACCGGACATGCCGTAAATGGATAAATGGGGAGGGAGCGACGATTTCACGGGTTGAAATCGTTGTTCCCTGCTTGCACTTTATGGGTATATTTTTAAAATTAATGTGAAAATAAAAATAATCGTATGAAACCGACATGATTAAAATAATCATTAAACACCCTTGAAAATGATTATTTTAAATATCAAAGGTTCCATACACCGAAACATAAAAAT
>JGI24710J26742_10000670_pt1 | contig 32038 bp, 23 predicted proteins | sample BioPla2DNA2_FD_26742 | JGI IMG/M metagenome (IMG submission 26742)
AAAGACTTCTTTATACTGCTGCTCGGGTCAAAAATGATAAAACAGGGATTGAAATTCAAAGGCGCGAAGTTCATCGGAAAAGCAACCACTTTCGTTTATTACGGTGGAATGATATTTATCATTTTGTTCCCGAATGTGAATGAATGGATAAAAATATCAATACTTTCATTATCCGTATTGTTATCGATTGCAACTGCGGCAGCTTATTTGCCTGAATACTTCAGGTATATAAAGGATCCAAATAATTCCTGTTGGGATGATTCCGAACCAAAAACTGATAACGATTAAATTCTAACGGTATGGAAAGGATCTTTAATGGATTTTTTGAATCAAATCAGAGATTACATTCCTCTAAACGAACAGGAAGAGTCGGACAAAAACATAATACTTGAATATTCTTATCTCTGTTCCGACGTTTTGACCAGAGAAAACAAAGTTGCTCATATTACGAGTTCAGGATTTATTGTCAACTCAGAAATAGATAAAGCACTTTTGATACACCACAACATAAGAGATGTTTGGGCATGGACAGGCGGTCATGCCGACGGAGATTCCGACCTTCTATCCGTCGCCGTGAAAGAGGCGCGCGAGGAAACAGGCGTCGGCAGAATCGATGTTCTATCTCCTGAAATTGCCTCTCTGGATATCCTGACAAACGAAGGGCATTTTAAAAACGGAGAATATGTCAGCGCCCACCTTCATCTGTCGGTTGCATTTATCCTTGTTTGTAATGAAAATGAAAAATTGGTCAAAAAACCTGATGAAAACAGCGGCGTGAAGTGGTTTGGTTTCGACTTTTTCAATTCCGATAATTTTAGCGACGGCGACTGCTATCTTTACAACAAGCTTATCAATAAAGCTGTTGCTTTCAGGGATTGCGGTAAATATTGACCTTTTTTGACTTAAGGCACTTGATTATTACAACTCTATAATATAATATTATGTAACCTACGGTCATGGAGAAGTACTCAAGCTGGCCGAAGAGGCGCCCCTGCTAAGGGCGTAGGGTAGGAAACTGCCGCGAGGGTTCAAATCCCTCCTTCTCCGCCAAATTTATAAGAAAGGGCACCATATTTTGATAGAATATGGTGCCCTTTTTTTATCCTCGTTTGAAGCGTTGAAATCAATGAGTTTCTATGTTTAGCTAACATGAGTCAAATTCAGTTGAACAAGAGATTCAAAGGCTATAAAGAACACTGCATCGACATACAGGATAAAATGAGCGGGCTGCAGAAGCAGAGCAAAAATCGGAAGGCACAGGCGGATTCAATCAGCGCATTCATGTTTGAATTGCACGAAACCGATGAGTCGGTCACGGAGTTCGGCAGCAAACTATGGACTGCGGTCATTGACAGCGTACTGGTACGGAAGACTGGCAGACTTCTGTTCCAGTTCAAAAACGGGATGGAGGTTGAAGGATGTCGTTTTGGGTAGAAAAATCCATTTTTGTATGATATAATTATTAATTTGAGAAACTCGAACAAGGAACAATAAATATAAGAATTCCTGTTTCGCAGAACCTTGCATCCGGTGATGCCGCACTTCAAGAATTAGCAAAGATATCATTTGTTGATGGTCCGGGACTAAACCTAAAGAGACATGTGCCCGCAACTTGATGCGGTAATAAATTTTAATTTGATGGAGTAAGATATGGCAAAAGTAATAAGACCGCAGGATACGGCAAGAGCTACGGCATATGAATTATGGATGAAAGCACCGAACCCGATGGTGACTTTTTTCAAGACGATAGATGTGACAAACATAGTCAGAGTGAGCAAAAAGAAAAACTTGAAGTTTAATATGCTTCTTGATTATTGTATTGGAAAAGCCGCTGCGTCTGTAAAGGAATTCTTTATTCTTCCGGTCGGCGATAAGCTGATTCAGTATGATACTATCGCTGTCAACACAATCGTAAAAAACAAGACAGGAGAAGTAAGTTCCTGTGACATTCTGCAATCAGATGAATTGGCAATATTTAATCGAGAGTATCTGAAATATACCGCTCTGGTTGCAGAACACTGTGAAGACAGAGACTTGTCCTCAGACAGCATGGTGATCGGAACATCCGCAATTGTTGATGCAGAGATAGACGGCGCAGTCGGTATGAACAGTGGAATTTTCAATAACCCGTTTATCATCTGGGGAAAATACAAAAAGAAGCTTTTCAGATACTGCCTGCCGATTTCGTTTCAGTTTCATCACACGCAGATGGACGGTGCCCATGCGGGAAGATTTCTGGCGAACCTTCAAAATGAAATCAACGAATTACGATAACAAATTTCAGTTTGCTCGCTCAAAGATGTACAGCTTTTCCGGGCAAAAAACACCTTGAAACCGTACCCCTTGATTTGAAACCGCAACTATGCATTTGCACCCATAGGAGGAAATTCTATCAATATATGATTTCTTTTCCAAAAAAGAAAATTTTAATTCGAAAACAAAAGAGCTCAATAATTGAGCTCTTTTGTTTTAATTTACAGCGATGTTTTACGCAGCAAAACGCAAATTCTGCAAAATTTTAAATATTACAAGTTATATATCCTCGCCCGATTCATATATCATGTCAGGGAGGTTTTATACGTTTTTCACTTTTAATATCGCTCTTAACCGATGTATTTGCTATAATGAAGAAAATCGAAGAGAACCGATAATTATGGGGTAGTGGAATGGTTAAAATAACTGCGGACAGCACATGCGATTTATCAGCTGAAATTGTAGAGAACTATGATATTACAATAACTCCGTTGACAATAATGGTAGGGGACAAGGCATATATTGACGGTGTCGATATTACTCCCGATGATATATTCCGCTATGTCGATGAAGAAGGGAAAACATGTAAAACCGCGGCTATCAACGCTTTTGATTATGAGCAGGTTTTTGGAAAATACAGCGCTGAATACGAAGGGGTCGTTCATATTAATATAAGCTCGGATTTTTCTTCCTGCCATCAAAACGCCTTGCAAGCTGCGCAAAGTTTTGACAATGTTTATGTTATCGACTCTAAAAATCTATCCACCGGCAGCGGTCATCTCGTTTATGCAGCCGCATTAATGGCAAAAGAAGGGCATTCCGCAGAGGAAATATGCGCTGCCGTAGAGAAGATGATACCTTTTGTGGACGCAAGTTTTGTCATAGATACACTTGATTACTTATATAAAGGGGGCAGATGTTCGGGGTTAGAGTTGCTTGGCGCGAAGGTGCTTAAAATCAAGCCTTCAATAGAAGTAGTTAAAGGAAGCATGAAAGTCGGCAAGAAATACAGAGGCGGACTTGAGCAGTGTATATTGCGCTATTTAAACGATAAAATGTCGGATATAGGCAGTATAGACAAAAAAAGAATATTTCTTACCCACTGTCGCTGTCCGCAAGAAATAGTTGAAAAAGTTGAGTCATCATTAAAAAAAGATTTCGGTTTTGATGATGTCATAATAACCGAGGCCGGATGTACGATATCAAGTCACTGCGGTCCCGGAACATTAGGGGTACTGTATATACGCAATAACGAAAAAACCTCAATACAGGTATAGACACCTTATTTTCTGAATTCGGAAAAGATAAACACCTTACATTTGTGCCTGAAATATGATAGAATTGTACTTGGTAAACTGATTATTTTACTTGACATGCTACATTAAGTCAATACTTTCAGCATTGTTTAAGAAGATTCTTTTTACCGGTTGACAGTCTTCTATCACAGTGAGGTGTTTATGTATAATATCGGCGATTTGATTGTTTATGGAAAAACCGGTGTATGTCGGGTTGAAGGAATCAAGCCAATAGATCCTGAAGGAACAGGTGAAGAAGTATTATACTATGCTCTTAATCCGCTTTACAGGCCCGGTACCGCTTTTGTTCCGGTCAATTCCGACAAAGTTCAACTTCGTCCGATAATCTCCAGGAAAGAGGTTGAAGAGTTAATTGAAAAGATACCGTCAATAGATGTAAAGGCATATTATAACAGTTCGCTGTCACAATTGATCGAGCATTATGAAAAGTCCTTCAGTTCTCACAGTTGCCTGGATTTAATTAAGCTTACCATGTCACTTTATGAAAAAAGACGGAATTTAGAGGAGCAAAACAGAAAGTTCGGAGTAGTCGACGGAAGATTCATGAAAAAAGCGGAAGAGCTTCTGTTTGGAGAATTCGCTGCAGTTTTAGAAATTCCGATAGAGGACGTACCGGATTATATCGCAAGTCGCGTGGGGGATGAGTATTTGGAATAATCATTTTACTCTCATCGTATGTTGATTTTTGTTTAATTCAAAGAGATTAGAGAGGTATTTAACGTGAGCTGTTATAACATTATTGCCATCAGGCTTGAAAGCAGAACTCAAAACGCAAATAATCTACAGGAGATTTTGACGCGGTCAGGTTGTAATATAAAGGTAAGACTTGGGCTTCATGAGGTAAGCGACGACTATTGCGCCAATGACGGCGTAATTATTCTCCAGGTATGCGGCAAAGATGAAGAAATCCAACAATTGCTCGATAATCTGAACCATATGGACGGTGCGACGGCAAAATTGATAAGGCTCTAAATGTTCGCTCAATACTAATCAAATTATTTATTTGGCAAAATAAAACAAGACCCCTTTACATGGGTCTTGTTTTTCATTTCGTGTATATATTTTTCAATCTGCACTTTTCATGGCGGAAAGGGTGGGATTCGAACCCACGGTACCCGAAGGTACGCCGGTTTTCAAGACCGGTGCCTTAAACCAACTCGACCACCTTTCCGCAAAACAAGTGAATTTTAACAAAAAGACATGATTATGTCAATGATTGAGCGAATCAATATTGTCTGCAAACATATTCGTATACTCAGCTATGCTTCCGCCTTTACCATTCTGAAGAGTTCTCTATACTTATGTGCGGATCTGGGAAAATCTGACAATATTTCATAACTTTCTCTATCTTTTGTTCCGATTGTCAACACCATTTTCCCTATCACATCGACATCTTCAATTAGATCAAACGGGAATTCCAACTTTTCTTTATCGGTTTCAAAAATAAAACAATCTCTTTTTGCAGAGAAGCTGCCCTTCCCTATCAACTCACTCTCTTTTTCCTTAATTATCCGAAAAAGCTTTTGATTACCGTCACCAAAGAATACATCATTTTTGCCATTTTCAATCAGCTTTTTGATTCTTTTGAACTGCCATTTATCCCAATCAAGAATGGTGTTAAATCTGTTCTTATAACCGTCAATCCCTTCTATGGTGCCTGTTTTTGTATATCTCATTTTGAGACCGCAATCGCAGTAAAACTTATCGTCCTTTGAACTAATAGTGGAAATTTTGTTGCAGTTTTCACAGGTAAAAAGAGAAATTTCAATGTTTTCCGCAAGGTGACCGCCTTTATAGTTAACGCCGTTCTCGTTGGCATCATATTCATTTACATACAGGTCGCGTTTAATTATTTCATAGATTTCTTCATGCGTCATTTTGGAAAGTTCATCAGAGTCATATACTCCCATGACCTTACCGTTTATTACACCCCTTCTCATGCTTCGCGCCCACCTGGGATATGTGAAATATCCTCCTGTTAACGCGTAAGTTACAAGATTCACACCGCTTTTAGATATCAGTTTTGCGGTTGACGGTAGAATTCTTCCTGTTTCTCCATTGAAAGATCGGTTCCCTTCAGCAAAAACACAAACATTCTGTCCGTTTCTGACTGTTCTGATAATCTCCGCTGCCGCTCTCGCTTCGGTTCGACCTTTCATCCTTATTATCGGATCAAATGCATATTTTATTAACTTCCCCGCTGTCGGCCAACGGTATATGTGTTCGCTCGCAACAAAATAGGTGTGTTTATTCGCGGCCAAAGCCAGAATAATCGGATCCCAATCATTATTGTGATTTGCAAGTATTATAACAGGCTTATCGGTAATATTTATTTTTTCAAGTTTCAGGTTGAGCTTGCACTTTATTAGCGAACCCAAAAAAAACTTTAAAATAGCAAATAACGATTTGTGTCTTTTGATGTTCTTTTCTCTGCTATTTAACTTTTTCAAATCATTTCTCCGGTCCACTGACATTTTTTCATATCCACTCTATTTCCAATGAATGAAACCCCGTCTTCTTCCAAGAGCACTCTCTGTGCGTCCTCTCCCCCAAAAGCAAACGATCCTGAACATTCTCCAAACCTGTTGACCACCCTGAAGCATGGTATTGTTTCAGGGCTGGGATTTCGGTGTAAAGCATAGCCTACAACTCTCGACAACCGCGGATTTCCTACCATGAAGGCTACCTGACCATAGGTTGCAACTTTGCCCGGCGGTATCATGCTGACAATTGAATATATCTTTTCAAACGTGTTCATTCCCCAATACCGCTTACCATATTGGCATTTACCTTTCTCATCTCCGCTATATTGGCAAGGTGTTCATTATAGGTTACGCCGTAATATGTCTTGCCCGTATCATCCATCAGGAAGAAGTAATACGGTGTATCTTCAGGTACAAGTACGGCTTTAATCGAAATCACGCTGGGATTGCATATCGCCCCGACCATAAGTCCGCTGGACTCGTATGTGTTATATAAGTATCTCATCTCTTCCGGCGTTTCCTCGCCCCGAATATCTCCATAGTAGTAGTCCAGCACATAGTCGGCATAGTTTCTGGTAGCACAGGATTGCAGAGAGGGAAACGGGGAACCCTCTTCAAGTCTGTTGTGAAACACCGAAGATACTTTGTATATTTCATTTTCGTCTCCCGATTCTTTTTCAATCAGAGAAGCAAAAATAATAATTTCTTCCAACGAATATTCACTTTTGGAAATCAATTCGGATATTCCGGCATCATTTAGGACCTTACTTTCGAAATTTTCGAGCATCTTCTTCACAACATCTACGGGAGTAGCGTCCTCAAAGAACTCATATGTATCCGGATATAAGAATCCCTCGAGTTTTATAAACTTATTTTCATCATCGGAAATTTCATTCCAAAACGGAACATCATAAGTCTCTTCGTTACAGGCTGATAGCCACTCATCGAGACTGCAAAATCCGATTTGTTCCAGATACAACCCCATCCTAAGCGCAGTATATCCTTCGGCAAAGGTAAATCTGATAGTTTCTCTTGTGTCTTTGGCGGGGACTTCCAGGGCCATAATCAGTTCATCATATGACATTCCGGACGTTACGTCATGCGGGCCATACATAAACTTCGGAGTTTTTTCACTGAAGAACTTCACATATCCCCTGAAAATTAATTCATTCTTAATGATTCCTTCATTTTTGAGAAGTTCTGCAATCTTATTGGTACTGGCCCCTTCGGGAACATCTATTACGAATTGAGTGCCGTCCCCAAATTCCCCGTTAACCTCTTTTTTTATATACCTCAACGTAACATACGCCGAAACGGATATTGCAATTAAAAAAACAAGTGCAATTAAAGGTCCTATTTTTATTTTTTTTCTTCTTTTTATTTCTTTTTCAGATGATCTGTATACCATTTTTATAAGCTCCTGATATGTTTTAATCAAACATCATGTTCATATAAGGTACTAAATCCCTTAAATATCTGTTTACATTCAACGGCTTTGACATTCCGAAAGGACTCACTTTTCCCTGTAACGAAAAGAGCGGAGATTGAACCTGCAAAGAAATCCTCGCTTTCTTTGCTCTTGTTTTTTCCACAATTTCATTTATAAGGATAAGCTGGGCATCCGAGGAAGTTCCGAGACATTCTTTAATATAAAGTCTCCCCTTGTTTTCAGAATAAAAAGCGTAGGCGCTTCCTCTATCACCTTCATACAAGGCAATATGATCACCATACACAAAGGCATCCTCGATAATAAATGATATGTATTTTTCGTTCCACGAAATATGCGGAATCTCGAGAAGCGCCTCTTCCCTTACTTCAAAAATCCTGTTATGAGGAACTTTATCAACTATGACTTCAGCATCCGGTTTTGGAATATTATCCAACATTCCCTGCTTAATCTTTACTGTTCTTAAATTAAAGTCCGTGCTATATCCTCTTTTTTTGTAATATTCAATAAGGAATCTGTCGCCCGGCACAAGCACAGAGAGCTGTTTCCCATCTTCTCTGGCCATATTTTCGGAATTTTCCAAAAGATATGTCATTATTCCCTTGTTTTGGTATTTTTTCAGCGTGGCAGCTCCCAGAATATAAACTGCTTCCACGGATACATCCTTAAACACGAAAGTTGTATCCAGCATAAGAAGCATAGAAACAACAACTCCATTTTCTTCATAAACTATGGCGTTTGAAGGTTTTGCAACTCTGTCAAAAATGAAGTCTATATAGTTTATAGGATCATCGAAACTACTGTCCCAAATCCTTTTCAATGCCGGAATATCGTAAGCGGTTGCCGTTCTGATCATTTCAATCCTCAAAAATATTATTACTACTATTGTTTCTTTCTAATAGTTATTTTATCAGTAATAAACTCAGGATAGTAGGATAGTTTGGACTTTCTCAAACCGGGAACTCCCAAGTCATCTTCTCGATTTATGTATTTATAATCCTTACAGAACTCCCTTGCAAAATCCCTGTTAATAATTGCATACGTTCCGTTTATTTCATGATAAGCTTTTTCAATATGAATGCAGTAGGTTTCATCGTTAATCCTTTCACCAATCGAGTAGGCAAGAACTCTATCCTCATTTTCAATAAATCCGCCATCAAAATCAAGTTCAAAAAAGTTGTCCAGAGCTGAAACGGTAACTTTGTGTTCTTCACGCAAGCCTTTGTCATCGCATCCATACATCAAATTCCAATCATCATTCATTTCACGCACTCTGGAGATGTTCGACTCATCGATTCTATGGAATTTATAGTTCGGTTGTTCCCTAAGAAATCTCGATATATGATTTCTCTTTTTTTGGTATTTTTTCCCTTTAAGATTTATCAAATTGCTGCTCAAGTATATATATTCCGCATAATCTCTTTCTTCTTTAAACTCAAACAATCCGGGGAAAACATCATCTACTCTTTTAAAATCCTCCTTGTCGGCTGCATAAATTTTGAAAACATCCCCTTCTTCTCTCGCATCACACAATAATAAGTCAATAGCCGTTTCCAACTTGTATTCCCCGACCGGAAAAAGATATCCGACGCCGTTTTTATCATGCCTTATTGCCAATCCGCCGTTAAAAAAGGCAACCTTAGTTGCATAAATGTCACTCCAAATAAAAATATTTCCGAATGTGTACTCACACCCCCTATCTTTTTCCGCTTCCAGTATTTCTTTTATCTTTATTTTATTGTCAAGTGAAACTTTCTTAAATTCGAGCATAAACAGTTCCTTCAATTAAACAATTTTAATGTTATTACAATAACATGGGAATTACTCGCTCATACACTGATTTGGCTATCTCATCAATAGATGCCATTCCTGTTTCAGAGCAACAGTTTACAATTTCCCAATCTTGTGTTTCCGCACAATATAGCGCTGCTTCTCTGCTTTTTTTCTGATAATCCATATCTTTTTCATGGATGTCCTTTTGACTGTTGTCTCCGTTATATCTGTCAGACATCAGACTTGCTCCAACCTCAGGCGGAACATCGAGATAAATCACCCCATAGGGTTTTGGTATTCCGAGTTTTGAATATTCAAAATCGGACAACCACTCAAAAAAATCTTTCCAGTCCCCTTTACAAAGTTTTGACATTTGATAAACCGCGTTGGAGGTAGTGTATCTATCGCAAATAATTAACCTGCCTTTTGAATACTCTTCACCCCACCATTTTTTAAAGCTTACATATCTGTCTAAAGCAAAGAACAATGACGCTGTGTAGGCATTTATATCTTCTGATGAGCTGCCGAATTCACCGTTTAGATACATTTTCACAAACAGAGAGCTCGCCTCATCATATCTAGGGAAACTTAGTTTCATCGCGTCTATTCCCTCAGACTTCAGTCTTTCAACCAAGATATTGCTTTGCGTCTCTTTCCCGGAGCCGTCAAGCCCTTCAATTACAAGTATTCTGCCTTCCAAAAGTCTAATTCCCCTTCAATTCTTCGTAATGTTTTCTCACTTCAACCATTTTCCCACAGCTCATCTTACCTTCAGGGCACTGTCCGGACAGACACGGAGGACCAGCATTTCTGAATATTGAGGGAGCCAGATTGTAGACCAATTTCAACATCCGCTCAGCAGCCTCGCGAATTTCCCATTGTGCACGATTACAACATCTCTGTCTGAAAAAATTCAGCAGCGAACGTGCATTCATAGTTACAATCATTTTTGTTTCGCAAGCGTTCGGTAGAACAAACCTCGCATTTTCAATCGCCATTTTCTCCGACAATCTTCCCGCCTTTTTCTCGGAAATCCCTGAAGAAATCAATTCTTCGCTATACTTTTCAGAAAGCAGTTTCGTCAGTTTAAGATAACTTTCCGCTTCATTTCGCATTGAGTCTAAAAACAGTTTCTTTGCGTTTCTATCATTTTCTATTGAGGGGGGAATTACAAATTGAAAGTTTTCGAGTTTAACATATCTCTGGCTCTGCACACTGTAGCTGGCAATTCTATGCCTTGTTATCTGTGCCAAAAAGGATCTGCTTACCCCTTCTATTGCAAAAGTAAAATTTGCATGTTCTACCGGACTTTCATGTCCGAGTTCATTCAACAGCATGTCTACGAATTTACCTGCCTCTTCTTTTTCCAGGTTATCCATCAATTCTCCCACGCCGACTTCAGAATAACACAATTTTGCCGCAGCAGCGACTATTTTTTCAGGATTATCAGTGTGTGACAATAAAATTACCTTCATAATCTCTCCAGTCTTTTCTATTTATCAAGTTGAATAGGTGCATAATTTGCCATTGCCTTCTTTTTGCCGAAATCGTCAAAATCTATTTCCAAGAGAATATCGTCACCGATTTCAGTAGCCTTTAATATAATTCCTCTCCCGAATACTTTATGAATTATTCTGTCTCCACCTTTAAAGATTTTTTTCGTGCTTCTTTTCTTATCTATGCTATGAGTAGTAATTGAGGTTTTTAAGATGGCAGGATCTCTTCTCTCTTCTCTCTCTCTTTTTTGTCTTGCAGTAAGAAACTTTTCTCCGGTATTGATTGAATTTGTCATTTCCTCCGGAATTTCTTCAATAAATCTGGAAACCGGATTTCTTCTTGTCATTCCGAACAACATGCGCATCTCGGCAAATATCAGATAAAGCTGTTTGCGCGCCCTTGTCATTCCTACATAGCAGAGTCTCCTCTCCTCTTCAATTTCCTTCTCATCATATCGCGATGCATCACCGGGAAATATTCCTTCTTCCATCCCGGGCATAAAGACAATATCAAATTCCAGACCCTTTGAGTTGTGTAGAGTCATCATTACTACCGCATCATTTTCCTCTGAATAATTATCCAAATCAGACGCCAAAAACATATCGGTAAGAAAATCATTGAGAGATGCTTCAGGTTGTTCATCCTCGAAGATTTTCACGCTCGACATCAATTCGCCGACGTTTTCAATTCTAACCTGTCCTTTTTCTCCATCCGCTTTAAGCATGTCAAGATAGCCCGTTTCTTCAAGAACATAAGTAAGCAAATCGCTTATTGACTTATCGGCTGCACATTCTGCGAGCCGCTCATATAATCCGTAGAATTCTTTTAACGGTTTCAGCGAACGTTCAAGTATTGGGAAATCAGAGGCGTTGGCGATAACCTCAAGCATAGGTATCCCTAATCCGCTCGCTATATTTTCTATGTTCTCCACGGTTCTCTGTCCTATTTTCCTGGCAGGCACATTGATTACCCTCTTTAACCTGAGATCATCATAGGGGTTATTTAATATGCTCATATAAGATAATATATCTTTAATTTCGGCCCGATCCAAAAACCTGAGCGAACCCATCACGACATACGGTATCCCTGCCCTTATAAAATAATTTTCAAAAATTTTTGATTGGGCATTCATTCGATACAGAATTGCATGTGCATTGTACGGTATTCCTTTTTTATTGTTTTCCCATATTTTAGACGCAATAAATGCCGCTTCATCATTCTCTCGTTCACCTTTATAAACCGTAATCAAATCTCCGTCCTCGTTGTCCGTCCAGAGGACTTTTCCTTTTCTACCAACATTATTGGAAATCACCCGATTAGCAGCATTTAAAATCGAGGAAGTTGACCTGTAATTCTGTTCGAGTTTCATAACCCTTGAACCGGGGAATCTCTCCTCAAACCCCAAAATATTCTCAATCGTTGCCCCTCTGAACTTATATATACTCTGATCATCGTCTCCTACAACACAAATGTTTCCTTCTTTTCCGGTGAGCAGATAAATAAGTCTGGACTGTGCATAGCTTGTATCTTGATACTCATCTACATGTATATATTTGAAGCGGTTATTATAGTAGCTTTTAACTTCCGGATTATTTTCTAAAAGTCTAACAGTAAAATAGATGAGATCGTCAAAGTCAAGAGCATTCGAGTTTTTTAATCTCAATTGATAATCATGATAAAGCGTGGCAAAAAGCTCCTCTCGCGCTGAACTTGCAGCAACCCTTAAGTCATCAGGCGAGTTCATCTCGTCTTTTGCCCTTGATATTACCGACAATACAGCTTTTGGAGAAATAAACTTCGAGTCAATTCCCCTGCTCTTCAAAATATCCTTCATTACCCTTTGACTGTCATCTGTATCATAAATATCAAAATTATTTGATATTCCTGCTGCATCCGAATTTCTTCTCAAAAATCTTACGCAAGCAGAATGAAACGTAGATGCAAACACTTCGTTGGAATCTGCACCTACGGCATCACTAATCCTCTTTTTTAGTTCATCGGCAGCTTTATTTGTAAATGTTATCGCCAATATATTCCACGGCATTATGTTACCGGTTTTTAGCAGCTTCCTCATCCCGGCACTTGGTTCCTTCCCGGAAACCAGCAGTTCTTTCAAACTATCTATATCCGCATCGGTAATCCCGTCAGAAATTTCGTTGCTTTCGTATGCATCCCCGAACTCTATTAAATTTTGAATCCGGTTTATCAGTACGGTTGTCTTGCCGCTACCCGCTCCTGCCAATATCAACAAGGGACCTTTTACGGATAAAACAGCCTTTCTCTGTTCCGGATTAAGTTTTTTAAACCTGCTCTCAATGAACTTTTTTCTCAAATTAAGAAATGTCTTTTTTCTTTCGCTATCCGGCATAAACTTCGACTCTTTAAAACACATATTTGTTGTTATTATACCATATGTTGAAAATAATCTTCTTTATATCATTTAATTTTATCGGTAGCGGAAAAGGTAACCCCCAAGACGGAATACGCTCCCGAAGCTTTCAATGTTTTACCCGCTTCGTTTAATGTATTCCCGCTTGTCAACACATCATCACACAGCAGAATTTTCTTTCCCGCAATTCTCGAGGGGTCTTTCACGCAAAAAGCTCCTGAGAGGTTTTTTCTTCTCCCGTTTAATGTAAGTTCATGTTGTTTTTTTGTTTTTCTGCTTTTCACTAGGCAATCCGGAAGGTTTTTTATGCCAATCTCCTTTGAAAGATATTTCGCAATTTTTTCAGAGTGGCGATTGATATTCTTATATGACGGTATCGGGATCACAACATCGTAATCAAATCCGAAAGTATCTTTGAGGTCTTTAGACATTATTTTTGCAATTTCCCTCGCAATATGATAATTCTTTCCAAATTTTAAATCGACTATGGATTTTGCAACAGGTCCCGAGTAAATATACGAGGTCAAAGTTCCCGCAATATCGGATAAGTCCCTAATATGTTTTAGGTAATCCACTCTCAAATCGCCCTCAAGCTTGTATTTTTTTACCTTTTCATCGCAACACTTGCTGTAAGTAAATACTTCAATAATCCCACCACAGAATATACATCTTGGCGGAAACAGAAGGTCGATAATTCGAATTTTCGGCATCTTCTACCCTCTTCTGATAAATTCTTTTAGTCCGGTGAACCTGAGCTTTTTGCTGTTATTCTCAACCATTTGATTGACAATGTTTTTATCGCCGACTATCACTAACAGTTTTTTTGCCCTTGTCATTGCAGTATAAAGCAGGCTTCTATATCTCAACTTTTCTGCCACACCGGAAAGGGCAAGAATTACGACGGGAAACTCGCTACCCTGGCTTTTGTGAATTGTAATAGAAAATGCCGGTTCCAGTTCGTGAAGCATTTCATAAGAGTATTCGACAATTTTATCATCCTCAAACTCAATCAGCACAACCCTCATATGCGGATTGATTTGCCTGATAACCCCGATTTCCCCGTTAAATATGCCGGTTTTAAATTCCCCTATCATATTTTTATATGTAATATCGTAGTTGTTCTTTATCTGCATAACCCGATCGCCTTCTCTGAATAACCTCCCCATGACAACCGCTTCCTGTTTGTTTCCGCTTTCAGGGTTCAAGCTTTCGCGCAGTTTAATATTTAACGTGTCCGAGCCGGCATAACCTTTCCTCTGGGGTGTCAGAACCTGAATATCATTATTAGGGTTAACATTATATCTTTTAGGCAATTCTTCAGATGCCAAATACGTGATTATTTCAGCCGCAGAAAATCTATCGGCTTCAACAAAGAGCACATCTTCATACTTCCCATGAAATATCGGATAATCTCCATTCACAACTCTGTGTGCATTTATAATAATCCCGCTGTTTTCTGCCTGTCTGAACACTTTATTTAATGATACAACTTGGCAGTAACCGCTGTTGACGATGTCGTCGAGAAGGTTGCCTGCTCCGATAGCAGGAATTTGGTTGCTGTCACCAACCATTATCAATCTGCATTGGGGCATTATTCCTCTGAGCAAGGACTCAAACAAACCCACGTCAACCATAGACATCTCGTCAATTATAACAACATCATATTTTAATGGATTATTCTCATTTCTGAGAAATCTTAGTCTTTCAATATTGTTTCCAAAATCAACTTCCAGGAGTCTGTGTATTGTATATGCGTCTCTGCCTGTAACTTCGGTTATCCTTTTTGCCGCCCTTCCTGTAGGCGCCGCCAATACAACTCTATCTCCCTGTTCTTCGCAAATTTCAAGTACTGCTTTAAGCGCAGTCGTCTTTCCGGTTCCCGGTCCACCATTTATCACAACCGCACCATATTTCAAAGAGCTGCGTATCGCGTTTTTTTGAAGTTCTTCATACACAATACCTACCCGCTCTTCCAGCGCATTTATTCTTAAATCAATATCCGAAGAAGTCTTATATTCTATAGAGTTAAGTAAATTAAGCCTATCCGAAATATACTGTTCACTTGTAATTGATTCGGGCAAAAAAGCATATGTTTCCCCCTCAATATTGTCAAGAGAGATACTTCCGTTTTCAAATGCCGAATTTATATTCCCGTATATTTCTTCCTCCGATAGTGAAAGAAATCCCGCCGTTGTGGTCACCAAACGGTCTAACGGCAAACAGGTGTGTCCGTTAGAAAGATTATTATGTCTGAGAATATAAACTATCGCAGCAACTACCCTCCTTTTATCATTAGGAGAAAACCACATTGTATTCAAAGCAATCGTATCCGCAAAATCAAAATTTTTATAAAGCGGATATCCGCATAAAATGTAGGGGTTATCGTTAATCAAATCAACAGTCCCCATACCGTACCTATTAAACAATTTTATTGATTCAAGAGAGCTGAGTTCAATATTTCCAAGTTCCTCTATTGTCGATTTTACGGCAACAATTTCGTTGATTTTTTTGCTGATTTCTAAAGCTGATTTTCTTGATATTCCCCTAACCTCAGAAATTCTTTCCGGGTCGTTTGCCATAACATTAAGTGTGTCATCGCCAAACCGCTCAACCAATTTCACAGCGGTTTTAGGTCCTATACCTCTGACGGCACCTCCCGATAGATATTTTGTAATGGCAACGGCGCTGTCCGGCAGCAATCTCTCAAAAAATTCCCCCTTAAACTGATTTCCATATTCCCTATGATATACATATTCTCCGTATACGGTCAGGTATTCGCCCTCATTAATTTCGGGGGAAATACCGACAACGGTTATTTTCCCCGCATCACTATTCAATTCCAGTACGGTAAACCCGGTGGTTTCGCTTCTAAACACCACCCGATTAACGATACCTTTCAGTTCTTCTTTACTTTTCATAATAACTTTCCGAAAAAATCAATTCGACGCAGGCAGTTATTGCAGCTGCGTGCGCCGAAATGAGATTAAAATTATGTTTATTGTTTGCTTTCAAAAAGTGTTTTGATTTTTTCTGCACGATCTGTTTTTTCCCAGGAAAGATCAATATCCGTTCTCCCTATATGCCCATAACTCGCAAGTTGTTTGTAGATGGGGCGCCTGAGATTAAGGCAGTTTAATATTGCTTCCGGTCTTAAGTCAAATACTTCATTTATACACTCAACAATAAGTGAATCTTCCTGTGATGTCCTGTCTGTTTTTACATATACCGAAATCGGATTCGCCACTCCTATTGCGTAAGATATCTGGACTTCACATTTTTTTGCAACGCCTGAAGCTACCACATTTTTAGCGACATATCTCGCCATATAGCTCGCGGAACGATCCACTTTAGTGGGATCTTTACCGGAAAAGCTTCCCCCTCCGTGACGCGCCGCACCGCCGTATGTGTCAACAATAATTTTTCTTCCGGAAAGACCCGTATCGCTTTGAGGGCCTCCAACTACAAATCTGCCTGTCGGATTGATAAAATACTTGGTCTCGGCATCGACTAAATCTCTCAATGAAGATCTCATTATGATTTTATCTTTTATATCTTTCCTTAATCTTTCGAGTTCTATCGTTTCTTCGTGCTGGGCGCTAACCACAACAGCTGCCACCCTTGACGGCAGGTCGTTTTCATACTCGACAGTAACCTGGGATTTCCCATCCGGTTTAAGATAGGGTATTTCTCCTCTTTTTCTCGCATAAGACAATCTCCTGCATATCTCATGGGAAAGCTGAATCGGAAGAGGCATCAGTTCAGGTGTGTCGCTGCATGCATACCCGAAGACCATACCCTGATCACCTGCACCGATTTCTTTTTCAGAACCGTTCTTGCTCTCGTAGGACAAATCAACACCTAAGGCTATGTCCGGAGACTGATTGGAAACATATATTCTTATATCGGCATTTTCGGAGCTAAATACTGAAGATTTATCATTATATCCAATATCTCTTATGACATTTCTCGTGATGTCTTTAATATTCGGTATATAACTCGACGATATTTCTCCGGAAATGATGACATGCCTGTTTTTTACCATAACTTCACAGGCCACTCTGGCATTTCTGTCTCTGGCAATAATGGCATCAAGAATTGAATCGGAAATTATGTCACAAATTTTATCGGGATGTCCTTCCGTTACCGATTCTGAAGAAAATAAATATCTGTTCATATAAACCCTTTCATAGAATGAAATTAAAAAGTCAAAAATAAAAGGCCTAACATCAGCAGGCCCTTCATCTTATCTCCCGATTATATCGTGGGATTTAGCACCTTGCTTTAGCAGGTTGCCGGGTTTCACAGGGCCCTTCCCTCCACCACTCTCGATAAGTTCGGACATAATAATATCACTGCACCGTTATTATGTCAAACAGTGCAGCGACAATTCTTTCAATAATTCTATGTCCGTTTTTAAAAGCAGAACTATTTATTAATTCTTCTTATAGTTGGGTTCGTCACTAATCATCGTTAGATCATGCGGATGGCTTTCATGAAGTCCGGCTCCCGTTATTTTTACAAACCTTCCGTTTTTACGCAGCTCTTCAATATTTTTTGTTCCGCAATAACCCATTCCGGCTCGCAAACCGCCAATCATCTGATAAACCATGTCGGAAAGTGTACCCACATAAGGCACTAAACCTTCCACTCCTTCAGGCACAAACTTTTTACTACCGCTTTGAAAATATCTGTCTCCTCCAGATCTCTTCATCGCAGCCGTCGAACCCATTCCCCTATAAGCTTTGTATCTTTTTCCATAATTCGTTATCGACTCTCCGGGACTTTCCTCGGTTCCGGCAAACAACGATCCTATCATAACCGTATTTGCACCTGCGGCAATTGCTTTTACAATATCTCCGGAATACTTAATTCCGCCATCGGCAATCAATGTTACACCGCATTTTTCAGCTGCTTCCGCACATTCCATTATTGCCGATAACTGCGGGACGCCGATGCCGGCAACAATTCTCGTTGTACATATTGCTCCGGGTCCCATACCCACTTTAACGCAATCAGCCCCGGATGATACCAAATCAGTGACCGCAGCTGATGTAGCAATATTTCCGCCAATAACAGGCAAATCAGAAAATTTCGTTTTAATTTTTTCTATAGTGTTTAAGACATTTTTTGAATATCCATGTGCGGTATCCACGGCGATTATATCGACACCGGCATCTACCAGCGCAGATACTCTTTCAATGACATCCCCCGTAGCACCTACAGCCGCACCAACCAGCAATCGGCCCCTTGAATCGACGACGGCATTGTCATATCCGGTAGAATCTGAGTTTTTAACCTTAAATATTTGCTGCGACTGCTCCTCCGCTGTCATACTTTTATGAACAATTCCGATTCCTCCCTCTCTTGCCAATGCAACAGCCAGCTCCCACTCCGTTACGGTATCCATTCCTGCACTGACAAGCGGGATGTTCAAACTTATTCCTTTAACAAGTTCGGTAGTTACCGATACATCCTTAGGAAGCACCTCGGAGTACTGCGGAATTAATAGAACATCATCAAACGCAAAACCTTCGTAAACGATTTTTCCCATATTCATCCTTTCACCATATAACAATAAACCCCTCCGCTTTTGCGGAAGGGTTTATAAAATTTCTTATTTTGTATGCGAAATAACAACACCAGATCCTACGGTACGGCCACCCTCTCTAATAGCAAAGCGAAGTCCCGCTTCGATTGCAATCGGGGTAATCAGTTCAACGTCCATCTCAACGTTATCTCCGGGCATACACATCTCAACACCTTCGGGAAGAGTTACAACACCTGTTACGTCGGTTGTTCTGAAGTAGAACTGGGGCCTATAGTTATTGAAGAAAGGTGTGTGACGTCCTCCTTCATCTTTTTTAAGTATATAGACCTGTCCGCGGAACTTGTTTACGGGACTAATTGAACCGGGCGCACATAGAACCTGTCCTCTCTCGATATCCGCGCGCTGAACGCCGCGCAACAATGCTCCGATGTTGTCTCCTGCAGTTGCGGAATCCAACAGTTTTCTGAACATTTCAAGTCCGGTTATAACGGTCTTCGCCTTTTCGTCAGAAAGTCCGACTATCTCAACGCTATCGTTAAGCTTTACTGTTCCTCTCTCAACTCTTCCGGTCGCAACGGTACCGCGTCCGGTTATTGTCATGACGTCTTCAACCGGCATTAGGAAGGGAAGATCCGATTTTCTCTCGGGAGTCGGTATAAACTCGTCGACAGCATTCATCAGTTCTACTATGGAAGCATACTCGGGCGCATTGATGTCTGTGCTTGTGCTTTCCAGTGCGACAAGCGCGGAACCCTGAATAATCGGGGTATCATCACCGGGGAAATCATAGGTTGAAAGAAGTTCTCTGATTTCCATTTCAACGAGTTCAAGAAGCTCAGGGTCATCAACCTGGTCAACTTTGTTCATAAATACAACAATATACGGAACACCAACCTGACGAGCCAACAGAATGTGCTCTCTTGTCTGCGGCATAGGACCGTCTGCTGCTGAAACAACCAAAATTGCTCCGTCCATCTGAGCTGCACCGGTAATCATGTTCTTAACATAGTCGGCGTGTCCCGGGCAGTCGACGTGGGCATAGTGTCTATTTTCAGTTTCATACTCAACGTGTGATGTATTAATAGTAATGCCGCGTTCACGTTCTTCCGGCGCCTTGTCGATCATGTCGTAGGCCTCAAATTTTGCAGTGCCTAAAAACGAAAGGACCTTTGTGATTGCAGCTGTCAAAGTTGTCTTTCCGTGATCAACGTGTCCAATAGTACCAATATTTACGTGTGGCTTTGAGCGATCAAATTTTTGCTTAGCCATTCTTTCAGTTCCTCCTTAGAATTCTATTAAATACTTTATTATTATAACTTGTGAATTGTATTCTAACAACAACAGTGGCAAATTTCAAGTCTAAAATACTTCCATATCAACTGTAAATCCTGCTTTTCAACGGTTGAAGGGTTATTAATAAATGTGTTTGGTGATATCCGCCAACACTGAAGCGGAAACAACAGTGTAATGACTTGGTTCCATACTGTACTGACCCCTTCCCTGAGTTTTCGAACGCATATCCGTTGCATATCCGAACATCTCGGAAAGCGGAACCATTGCAGTAATTTGCTGTGCTCCCGTAAGCGTATCCATTCCCTGTACCTGGCCTCTTCTACTGTTTATATCCCCTATCACATCTCCAAGATATTCATCAGGCGTTATTACAACCACCTTCATTATAGGTTCCATTATGGTTGGGTCAGCCTTTTTCAGCGCATTCTTTAATGCCATGGAACCGACTATCTTAAAGGCCATTTCAGACGAGTCCACTTCATGGAACGAACCGTCAAGTAATGTCACTTTGACATCAACTACCGGGTATCCTGCCAGCACACCGGATTGCAATGCTCCCTGTATTCCCTGATTTACAGGTTCAATATACTCTTTTGGAACAGCACCTCCGGTAATTTTATTGATAAATTCATAACCCTTTCCGCTCTCGTTGGGTTCAACCTTGATTTTAATGTGTGCGTACTGTCCATGTCCTCCGGACTGTCTAACATATCTTTCATCAACTTCGGCTTCTTTTCGAATTGTTTCTCGATAAGCAACCTGAGGCATTCCGACATTTGCTTCAACCTTAAACTCTCTAAGCAATCTATCCACAATTATCTCAAGATGAAGCTCTCCCATCCCGGCAATAATTGTTTGTCCGGTTTCCTCATCGGTATAGGACTTGAATGTAGGATCTTCTTCGGACAATTTTGAGAGTGCAACCGACATTTTCTCCTGACCGGCTTTAGTTTTCGGTTCTATTGCAACGCGTATAACCGGATCGGGAAAATCCATTGACTCGAGTATTATTGGTTTATTCTGAATACAAAGGGTATCGCCCGTTGAAGTTTTCTTTAAGCCGACTGCCGCCGCGATGTCCCCGGAATAACAGGTATCGATATCCGTCCTGTGATTCGCATGCATTTGAAGAATTCTGCCTATTCTTTCGGTGCTGTCTTTCGTCGAATTATAAACAGACGAACCGGACTTCACTGTACCTGAATAGACCCTGAAGAAACAGAGTTTCCCGACAAATGGGTCCGTGGCAACCTTAAATGCAAGTGCTGAAAACGGTTCATCGTCAGCACTAAGCCTCTCTTCTTCCTTCCCGGTTTTCGGGTTAATGCCGGTAATGGCGGGAATGTCTAAGGGTGAGGGCATGTAGTCGACAATAGCGTCTAAAAGCTCTTGAACGCCTTTATTTTTATATGATGTTCCGCAGACAACCGGTATCAAAGTATTGTCTATCGTGCCCTTTCTGATGGCGGCCTTCAATACCTCAATCGGAATATCCTTGCCTTCCAGATAGAGTTCCATAACAGTCTCGTCTATTTCAGACAGCGACTCCAGAAGATTTTCCCTCCACCTATTCGCCTCATCAAAATATTCCTTGGGAATCTCCTTGCTCTCGGGATCCTCCAAAACAACATCAAAATCGTCATACGACTTCATTTCGACCAAATCAATCAGCCCGACAAACGATTCCTCCGCTCCCATTGGAATCTGTATAGGTACTGCATTTGCCTTCAGCCTTTCCCTGATCATATTAACAACCTTGAAAAAGTCGGCTCCCATGATGTCCATTTTATTGATATAGGCCATTCTGGGAACTTTATAGCGATCAGCTTGTCTCCAGACGGTTTCCGACTGAGGTTCTACGCCTCCCTTGGCGCAAAAAACAGTAACCGAACCGTCCAACACTCTTAGCGATCTCTCAACTTCTACCGTGAAGTCAACGTGACCGGGAGTATCTATGATATTAATCCTGTGTTTTTTCCAGAAAGCCGTCGTAGCTGCGGATGTTATCGTTATACCGCGTTCCTTTTCCTGATCCATCCAGTCCATTGTAGCAGCACCGTCATGAACCTCACCGAGCTTATAGTTGATACCTGTATAAAACAGAATCCGCTCAGTTGTTGTAGTTTTTCCGGCATCAATATGAGCCATGATACCGACATTTCTGGTTGATTCAAGCGATACTTCGCGCGGCATAAATTCTCCCATCTTTTTTATGATTAAACAATTAACTCTTGGGTCTGACAGACGGCAGCTTAGTAGCGATAATGAGCAAATGCACGGTTGGCTTCTGCCATTCTGTGTGTGTCTTCGCGTTTTTTCACTGCATTACCCGAACCGTTTACCGCATCCATAATTTCGTGAGCTAATCTTCCGCTCATGGTATGTTCGTTTCTGGAGCGGGCATATCCGACCAACCAGCGAAGACCCAGTGTCGTTCTTCTCGCAGGCCTGACCTCCATAGGAACTTGATATGTCGAACCGCCGACACGTCGAGCTTTTACTTCAACCTCCGGCATTATGTTATCAAGAGCTTTTTCAAACATTTCAAGGGGGTCATTTCCCGTCTTGTCCCTGATTTCCTCAAAAGCGGAGTAGACAATCTTCTGTGCTACACCTCTTTTGCCATCGTACATGATAAAATTAATTAATTTTGTTACCATTTTTGATCCGTATAAGGGATCAGGTAAAACATCTCTTTTTGGAATGTTGCCTCTTCTGGGCATACTTTCTTCCCTCCTTCACAATATGCGATCAAAAACCGATCGCTGCTCGGCAGTTGTTCGCCGTTGCATAATGAATTCACAGGTACTCGGAATGCAATTCCGCAGTTTGCCCTTTCAGAGAAGCAAAAGTATATATAAAACCCGTCTCTTAAGGGCTGTAAATTTAATTATACAGATTTAGGTCTCTTGGCTCCGTACTTAGACCGAGACTGTGCTCTTCCCGTAACTCCCTGTGTATCATGCGTTCCTCTTACGATATGATAACGCACACCGGGCAGGTCCTTAACTCTTCCGCCTCTAACCAGTACGACACTGTGTTCCTGCAGGTTGTGTCCAACCCCGGGGATATATCCCCAGACTTCCATTCCGTTTGAAAGTCTAACCCTGGCAACTTTTCTAAGAGCAGAATTAGGTTTCTTTGGGGTCATAGTCTTTACTGTTGTACATACGCCTCTTTTTTGAGGTGAGCTCAATTCCGAGTAATTCCTTTTTTGGGAGTTATACACTCTTTGAAGAGCAGGCGACTTAGACTTATATATAGTCTGTTTACGTCCTTTTCTCACCAGCTGATTAAATGTCGGCAACTTATCTCCTCCTTTCTCTAATACTTTAAATATTGAATGGGAAAATTATATCCCTTCCAAATTGCAACGAAGATTATACATCAACATATTTTTTATTGCAACATCTTCGGATTCAAGCACATCAGTTTGCTCCGGTCAGTGCTTCCCTTATATAACTGTCGGTAAATTCATAGTTTGCATCGGAATACTGTTCCATTCCCGTACCGGCAGGAATCAATTTTCCGATAATGACATTTTCTTTGAGTCCGAGCAGCGGATCTACCCTTCCTTTTATGGCCGCATCGGTCAGAACTCTTGTCGTCTCCTGGAAAGCCGCTGCTGACAGGAAAGATTCGGTAGCCAGCGATGCTTTTGTTATCCCCAGGAGCACCGATTCGGCAATTGCCGGTTCAAGCCCTTCTTCTCCGCCTTCGATTCTCTTCAAAATATCTTCATTGGTTTTCTCAAAGTCACCCCTATCCACCAACATACCGGGCAACAGTTTAGTACTTCCGGAATCCAGGATCCTTACTTTTCGCATCATTTGACGCACTATTGTCTCGATATGCTTGTCATTAATATCAACGCCCTGCATGCGATAGACCCTTTGAACCTCTTCTATCAGATAGTCCTGAACTGCAAGCTTTCCTTTTATAGCCAATATGTCATGCGGATTTGCCAACCCTTCCGTTATCATATCGCCTATCTTAACTTCACTCCCTTCAGAAACCTTCAAACTGACGCCATAAGGTATGAGGTAACTCTTTACAGCGGCTTCTCCGTCTTTATCCTTGCCAGTCACCACGGCGTACCTGTTTTTCTTGCTGTCATCAATCTCCACGGTTCCTTCAATCTCGGTTAAAATAGCAAGGTGTTGGGGTTTAGGTTTTCTGGCTTCGAACAGTTCTTCAACCCTCGGCAAGCCTTGTGTTATGTCCTCAGTGCTTGTGATTCCCCCGGTATGGAAAGTTCTCATAGTAAGCTGTGTTCCCGGTTCACCAATGGATTGTGCAGCTATTATTCCGACAGCTTCACCAATTCCCACCAATCTTCCGGTAGCTAAATCCACACCATAGCACTTTGCACAAATTCCCTGTTCGCATTTGCAGTTGAGCGGTGATCTCAGGGTAAGCTTTTTAATTCCGGATTTTATTATCGCTCTCGCCGTTGTTTCGTCGATAAGTTTATCCGACCGAGCCAATATTTCCCCTGTCTCGGGATGGAGCACATCTTCAACCGGAAATCTTCCCAACAGCCTTTCCTGCATGGGCTCAATAATTTCTACTCCGTCTCTGATATCCTTGATTTCTATTCCCTCGGTGGTTCCACAGTCATGAATTCTTACAATTAATTCCTGTACAACGTCAACAAGTCTTCTTGTCAAATATCCAGAGTCCGCAGTTCTCAGCGCTGTATCCGCCAATCCTTTTCTCGCTCCTCTTGAGGAAATAAAATACTCCAATATGTTCAAACCTTCCCTGTAGTTTGAACGAATCGGTATTTCTATAGTTCTACCGGAAGTATTGGCAATCAGGCCACGCATTCCCGCTACTTGTTTTATTTGGTCTGTCGAACCCCTTGCTCCGGAGTCCGCCATCATAAATATCGGGTTGTCATCCGTGAGGTTCGCTTTCAGGGCGTCGGACACCATGTCGGTAGTTCTTGACCAAATCTTTATTACTTCAATATATCTTTCCTCATCCGAGATGAGCCCTCTCTGATATTGCCTCGTTATCTCTTCAATCATTTTTTCGGCACTGTTAATCAGTTCTTTTTTCTGGGGCGGCACCACAATATCCGAAATTGAAATTGTAATTGCACCTTTCGTGGAATATTCAAATCCGAGCGCCTTGATATCGTCCAAAACCCTTGCGGTAACATCTTTTCCATGAATTCTTATGCATGCTTCTATTATATCTGCAAGCTGTTTCTTTCCCACAAGATAATCAACTTCAAGCAATGCTTTATTTTCGTCTTTGGTTCTGTCACAGAAACCTAGATCCTGGGGAATTATTTCGTTGAATATAAGTCTTCCTACGGTCGTTTCAACAATATCCGAATAAGTTTTTCCATCTACTTCCTTTATCATTCTGACTCTGATTCTGGAGTGAAGTCCGATTATGTCAGAAAAATATGCAGTTTTTGCTTCGTCAATGTCTCTAAATATTTTCCACTCGCCCTTTTCCCCCTCTTTTACTGTTGTAAGGTAGTATACTCCCAACACCATATCCTGAGTGGGCACCGTAACGGGGTGTCCGTCTGAAGGTTTGAGCAAGTTCTTCGCGGACATCATCAATAACCTTGCTTCAACCTGCGCCTCAGCAGAAAGCGGAACATGGACGGCCATCTGGTCACCGTCAAAGTCCGCGTTATACGCGGTACATACCAGAGGATGCAGCTTTAGAGCTTTTCCCTCTACCAGAACGGGTTCAAAAGCCTGAATACCCAACCTGTGAAGTGTCGGAGCACGGTTAAGCAATACCGGATGGTCTTTGATAACGGTCTCAAGCGCATCCCACACTTCGGTTCTCATTCTCTCAACCATTTTTCTTGCACTTTTAATGTTGTTTGCCATCTTTTCTTCTACAAGATGTTTCATGACAAACGGTTTAAATAATTCAAGCGCCATTTCTTTCGGAAGACCGCATTGGTATATTTTCAGTTCAGGACCTACAACTATAACCGAACGCCCTGAATAGTCGACCCTCTTTCCGAGAAGATTCTGTCTGAATCTCCCCTGTTTACCTTTGAGCATATCCGACAATGATTTGAGAGGTCTGTTATTGGGACCGGTGACCGGCCTTCCTCTCCGCCCATTGTCTATTAGCGCATCAACCGCTTCCTGAAGCATTCTTTTTTCGTTTCTTACGATAATATCGGGGGCATCAAGCTCCATCATGCGCTTCAGTCTGTTATTTCTGTTTATAACTCTCCTGTACAAATCGTTTAGATCGCTTGTAGCAAATCTTCCGCCGTCAAGTTGTACCATGGGACGAATATCCGGAGGAATTACCGGAATCACATCCAGAATCATCCATTCCGGTTTATTTCCGGAAGACCTAAACGCCTCAACAACTTCCAGCCTCTTAAGTAATCTTATTCTCTTTTGTCCGGATGCATTCTTAAAGTCTTCCCTGAGCTGTTCGGAAAGTTCGTCGAGGTCTATTTTTGAAAGCAGTTCCTTTATTGCTTCAGCACCCATTGATGCTCTGAACTCGTCCTCATACCGCTCACGCATGTCCCTGTATTCCGTTTCGGTGAGAAACTGTTTTTCCTCAAGAGGTGTATATCCCGGATCCGTAACAATATAGTTTGCAAAATACAGAACCTTTTCCAAATCTCTGGGAGACACGTCAAGCATCAACCCTATTCTTGAGGGTATACCTTTAAAATACCAAATATGAGATACCGGAGACGCAAGGTCGATATGCCCCATTTTCTCACGTCTGACTTTAGACTTTGTAACTTCGACACCGCATCTGTCGCATATTTTCCCTCGATAACGAAGCCTCTTATATTTACCGCAATGACATTCCCAATCCTTAGTCGGTCCGAAAATCCTTTCGCAAAACAGGCCGTCTCTCTCGGGTTTTAATGTTCTATAATTTATTGTCTCGGGTTTTTTCACTTCACCCTCTGACCAAGCTCTAATTTGTTCCGGCGAAGCCAATCCGATTCTTATTGATTCAAAAGCACTGTTAGCCATTGGAACCTCCTAATTATTCCTCATCGAGATATTCGGAATCTTCATCATACTGCTCGTAATCGGCGTTTGAATCCGATTCTTCTGAATCGTCAATCGAGTCAACCGAATAGCCGGTCAATTCAGACTCCACAACGACATCCTTCTCTTCAACCATCGGAGCCATTCCGATATCATCCTCATCGAGATTCATCTTCAAATCAATTTCTTTTCCCTTTCCGTCCATAACGCGGACATCAAGCGAAAGAGACTGAAGCTCTTTAATTAAAACCCTGAAACTCTCGGGTATCCCTGCCTTAGGAATATTATTGCCCTTTACTATAGCCTCATAAGTCTTTACTCTTCCGACAACATCATCGGATTTAACCGTGAGTATCTCCTGTAGCGTATAAGCCGCACCATAGGCTTCAAGTGCCCAAACTTCCATCTCACCGAATCTCTGTCCGCCGAACTGCGCCTTGCCTCCCAACGGTTGCTGGGTTACAAGAGAATACGGTCCGGTCGAACGCGCGTGGATTTTATCATCTACCAGGTGGGCAAGCTTTAAGAAATACATATATCCGACTGTAACCCTATTGTCGAAACGCTCTCCCGTTCTTCCGTCATACAACCACGTCTTACCGTCTCTGTCTTTATTCGCCATTTCGAGACAGTTCATTATGTCGTATTCATTCGCCCCGTCGAATACCGGCGTCATTATTTTCCAGCCCAATTCCTTTGCGGCAAGTCCGAGGTGAACTTCCAGCACCTGTCCAATATTCATTCTGGACGGTACTCCGAGAGGGTTCAAAACGATGTCAAGAGGAGTTCCGTCGGGTAAAAACGGCATATCTTCCTGCGGAAGAACTCTTGAGACAACACCCTTGTTTCCGTGTCTGCCCGCCATCTTATCACCGACACTGATTTTTCTCTTCTGTGCCACATAACATCGCACCACCATATTGACACCGGGATTCAACTCATCGGAATTGTCCTGGGTAAATACTTTCACATCGACAACTATTCCGTGTTCACCGTGCGGAACTCTAAGCGAGGTGTCGCGAACTTCACGCGCTTTTTCACCGAATATCGCTCGGAGAAGCCGTTCTTCAGCAGTCAGTTCCGTTTCACCTTTCGGCGTTACTTTTCCCACTAATATATCCCCCGCCACAACCTCGGCACCAACCCTGATTATCCCTCTTTCATCGAGGTCTCTGAGTGCGTCTTCGCCTACGTTGGGAATATCTCTCGTTATATCTTCCGCACCGAGTTTTGTGTCTCTGGCTTCTATTTCATACTCTTCGATATGTATTGATGTAAATACATCATCTCGCACTACGCTTTCACTGATGAGTATCGCATCCTCGTAGTTATATCCTTCCCACGTCATAAAACCGACGAGCACATTTTTACCAAGAGAAACTTCGCCGTTTGATGTCGCCGGACCGTCGGCTATTACATCACCTTTTTTTACTCTTTCGCCTTTGCTGACAATAGCGCGTTGATTAATGCAGGTGCTTTGGTTCGATCTCAAAAATTTAATCAGCTTGTAAACATCGGTTTCGCCTTCATCATTTAAGATCTCTATCCTTCTCGAAGAGACGTATGTAACCGTTCCGGAATTTTTTGCCAACACGACAACACCGGAATCAACAGCAGCTTTATATTCCATTCCCGTGCCGACTATCGGGGACTCTGAAGTCAAAAGAGGTACTGCCTGGCGTTGCATGTTTGAGCCCATTAATGCGCGGTTTGCATCGTCGTTTTCAAGAAAGGGTATCATCGCTGTTGCCACGGAAACGACCATTTTAGGCGACACGTCCATGAAATCAACATTTTCTCTTTCTATTTCAAGGATTTCATCCCGATGTCTTGCATTGACACGCTTTCTAATAAAGTGCCCCTCATCATCAAGAGGTTCGTTTGCCTGAGCAACGATATATTCGTCTTCCAAATCAGCCGTCATATATACGACATCATCAGTAACCCTACCCGTATCTTTATCGACCTTGCGATATGGAGCTTCAATAAAGCCGTACTCATTTATTCTGGCAAAAGTGGCCAAATATGAGATTAGACCTATGTTCGGGCCCTCTGGGGTTTCAATGGGACACATCCTTCCATAGTGACTGTAGTGGACATCACGCACTTCAAATCCGGCACGCTCTCTGGACAGTCCTCCAGGACCCAGAGAGGAGAGCCTTCTCTTATGCGTTAATTCTGCCAGCGGGTTTGTCTGGTCCATAAATTGAGACAAAGGAGAACTGCCGAAGAATTCTTTAATAGAAGCTACTACCGGTCTGATATTAACCAGCGACTGAGGAGTAACGGTATCAATTTCCTGCGCCTGCAGGGTCATTCTCTCCCGAATAATCCTTTCCATCCTTGCAAACCCGATGCGGAACTGGTTCTGGAGAAGCTCGCCGACCGATCTTATCCTCCTGTTTCCAAGATGGTCGATATCATCGGTTACTCCCACTCCGCTGTCCAGACCGTTAAGGTAATTAATCGAGGCCAAAATATCGTCGGCAACGACATGCTTCGGAATAAGATCATCAAGCCTTTTGCTAATCAACTGCTCAATTGCTTCTTTGTCTCCTTCAGATTCATCTAAAATCTCTGTCAACACCTTAAAAGAGACCTTTTCATTGACGCCGAGATGCGTGACATCAAAATTTATGAAATCATCGATATCGACCATTCCATTGCTTTTGACTTCAACAACGCCGTCCTCAACTACGACTTTTACTGAAGAAATTCCGTTCTTGACGATTTCATCACCTTTTTTGCGTGTGATTTCCTCACCTTCGAGAACAATAACTTCACCTGTCAAAGGTGCGATTACATTCTCTGCCGCTATTCGTCCATATATTCTCGGAACGAGCGAAAGTTTTTTATTATACTTATACCTTCCGAATCTGGAAAGGTCATATCTTCTCGCATCAAAGAACAAATTGTTCAAATGTGTTTTTGCAGAATCAACTGTCGGGGGTTTGCCCGGTCTCAGCTTTCTGTATGTTTCGAGAAGACCTTCTTCCTCCGTTGCAGTAATGTCTTTAGAGAGAGTCGATTCAATTCTTATATCATCTCCAAAATAGTCAATGATTTCATTGTTGGAACCCAAACCCAGCGCGCGCAGGAAAACCGTAACGGGTATTTTTCTGTTTTTATCTATTCTTACATAGAAAACGTCATTTGAGTCGGTTTCATATTCCAGCCAGGCACCTCTGTTGGGGATTATTTGCGCTGTATAAAGCCTTTTTCCGGATTTGTCTCTGGTTTCTTCAAAGTATATGCCCGGTGAACGCACCAGTTGAGAAACCACAACCCTTTCGGCTCCGTTAATGATGAAAGTTCCGCTATCCGTCATAAGGGGGAAATCCCCCATAAATATTTCCTGTTCCTTTATCTCTCCCGTTTCACGATTAAGAAGTCTCGCCTTAACTCTAAGCGGAGCATTGTAGGTAGCGTCCCTCTCCTTGCACTCCTCAACCGAATACTTGGGTTTTTCCTCAATTCTATAGTCTATAAAGTCTAAAACAAGTCTTCCCGTATAGTCCTCAATTGTGGATATATCCCTAAATATATCTTTGAGCCCTTCTTCGATAAACCACTTGTAAGAACTTTTCTGAACTTCAATGAGATTAGGCATCTCCAAAACTTCGTTTATCTGAGAAAAGCTCTGCCTTTCATTTCTCCCGAGTAAAACAGGTTTGACATTCACCATTTTGACCTCTCCTATGTGCAGTTAATCAAAGTAACATTGATACCGGATTTATATTTTATTTCTCTTGACAACAAAGCGAAGTCAAATACAACTATCGACTTCGACAAAATTCATTTTATTAAATATGTAAACAAAATATAAGCGACAGTACCCCATTTTTAATCACTTGTATCAGTATATAGGCTGATGGATATAAAGTCAACAATTATTATTATTTATTTTATGCAACTTGCACAATTTTTTACCACTACCCCGGGCGGTTCTTTTGTTAGTCGGTTTTGCTATATAAAAAAGGACAAAAAGCAGGTAAAATCCCCTGCTTTTCGTTAAAATCAGTAAAGTAAATAGTATATAGGTGTCTATCGTTTTCAATAATCAATGGGTGATTCTTTTACCCTATCTGATAGGTATCAATTATCATTTAAATTCTATTCCAAAAAATCCTTCAATTTTTTACTTCTGCTGGGGTGTCTAAGTTTCCTAAGAGCTTTTGCTTCAATCTGTCTTATTCTTTCCCGGGTGACGCTGAATTCTTTTCCTACTTCTTCCAATGTTCTCGGTCTTCCATCCTCGAGTCCGAATCTCAGCCTCAGTACCTTCTCTTCTCTTGGAGTGAGGGAAGATAAGACTTCCCCAAGTTGCTCGCGCAACAGAATCTGGGATGCAACATCTATCGGAACCGGGGCATCTTCATCGGGTATGAAATCTCCGAGATGGCTATCCTCTTCTTCGCCAATAGGCGTCTCGAGAGAAACCGGTTCCTGCGCCACCCTCAATATTTCCCTAACTTTATCTGCCGTCATATCAAGTTCGACGGCAATTTCCTCCGCTGTCGGCTCGTGTCCGTTTTTATGGAGCAACTGGCTACTGACTTTTTTAACCTTATTTATGGTTTCAACCATATGCACAGGTATTCTTATCGTCCTTGCCTGGTCCGCTATAGCTCTCGTTATTGCCTGTCTAATCCACCATGTTGCATATGTTGAAAACTTAAAGCCCTTTGTGTAGTCAAATTTTTCTACAGCCTTCATCAATCCAAGATTGCCTTCCTGAATGAGATCAAGAAACTGCATTCCCCTGCCAACATATCTTTTTGCAATGCTTACGACCAGACGAAGATTTGCTTCGGACAAGCTCTTTCTGGCTTCCTCGTCACCCTGCTCCATACGCTTTGCCAGGCTAACTTCCTCTTCAGGCGTCAGGAGTGCAACACGTCCGATCTCTTTCAGATAAACTTTTACAGGGTCATCGATTCCTTCAGCTACCGCAATATCCACGGCGTCCATCTGAGGGGTTTCTTCCTTTGAACCGTCATCATCGTCTTCCGTTTCATCAAGTTCATCT
>JGI24710J26742_10000672_pt1 | contig 31973 bp, 27 predicted proteins | sample BioPla2DNA2_FD_26742 | JGI IMG/M metagenome (IMG submission 26742)
AAATAATAAAACCAATTCCTGCAGAAATAATTACAGATATTTTTAGTATTCGGCCACTATTGCCGTATTCTTTTTTTGCATTTTCTTGAGAAACGAATTTAGAAACACTAAGGGATATACCAGATCCAGATATGGTCCAGGCAAGGATAAAAATAGGAAATATTAATTGATAAAGACCCATTCCTTCAGCACCAATTATATTTGACATATATATACGATAAACAAATCCTAATATTCTTGTTATTAAGTTAGCAGAAGTAAGAATCAAGGCTCCTGTAACTATATTTTTTTTATTCATAATAATACCCTCTTTCATTTGGACGGTACTACAATTTATTCTTATTTAAGTTGTACTATGACAAATAATATTCTATTTTTATTGTTTATTGCCTAGATTTTCTATATAATAATAAATGGAAATAGTAATAAACATGCTTTAAGATATAGTTAAAATTAAAGTAAGGAAGTGAGCAGCTATGGATATTAATGATTGGAGAAGATTACTTATTCCTTATGAACAAGCTGTAGAAGAACTTAAAGTTAAGTTTAATGGTATTAGAGAAGAATATATAAGACTAGAGGAATATTCTCCTATTGAATATGTAACAGGAAGAGTTAAAAAAATATCTAGTATTTTAGAAAAAGCTAAAAGAAAAGGAATAGCAATTGAAGATATTGAAGAAAGAATTGAGGATATTGCAGGAATAAGAATTATATGCCAATTTGTTAAAGACATTGATAAAGTTGTTCATCTTATTAGAAATAGAGACGGAAAAGATTTAAAAATTCTTGAAGAAAGAGATTATATAAAAAACATTAAGCCTAGCGGCTATAGGAGTTATCACATTATTATAAAATATCCAATACAAACTTCTAAAGGAGAAAAAGAAGTATTAACTGAAATACAAATTCGTACTTTAGCTATGAATTTTTGGGCTACTATAGAGCATTCTTTAAGATATAAATATAATAAAGATATGCCTGATTATATTCATCAAAGATTGCTTAATGCTGCAGAAGCTGCTTTTACTTTAGATAAAGAAATGTCTGAAATAAGGCAAGAAGTGCTAAAGGCACAAGAACAATTTGAAGCAAGAACAAATATGATAGCAGAAATTTTTACTAATATCCAAAATTTATCTAAAATTAATGAAATAAAAGAAGCAGGAAAGTTATATAAAAAGTTTTGGGAACTTTGGGAAGAAGGAGATATGGAAAAATTAGAAGAATTTAATAAAAAATTGGATATAATGGCAGAAGTATACGGAGCACAAAGGCTCCGTTAATTTGAAGGTTTAGGGCCGAAGTATTGATAATAGTCAACTTTAATTCGGCCATTATAAAGCTTTCTTTTTTTATTGGCTTTTTTACCAAAATAGCTTTCGAATTTTTCAACAGAAGTTAAAAAGTATAAAGACCAAGTTGGCTCTTTTTCAAAAATTTTTCCAAGGCTTTGATATAGTTTTATTATTTCTTTTTTTTCTCCAATCCGCTCTCCATAAGGAGGGTTAGTGATTAAGATACCATAAGCTTCTTTAATTGATATTTTTGTTGCATCTTTAACTTCAAAGCTTATGCAATCATCTACGCCTGCTTCCAGGGCGTTTTCTTTTGCAATACTAATAGCTTCTGAATCTATATCATAAGCTTTTATATTAAGTTTAATATTTTGGTCTATTGCTTTAAAGGCTGCGGTTTTTTCTTTTTTCCATATGTCTTTTGATATTTGAGGCCAATCCATGGATACGAAAGTTCTATTTAAACCTGGGGCTATATTTTTTCCTATTAGGGCAGCTTCTATAGGAATTGTACCTGAACCGCAAAAGAAATCATAAAGGATTCTATTTTTATTCCAATAGCTAATTTGTATTAAGGCTGCTGCTAAGGTTTCTTTTAAGGGGGCTTCTACGGATTTAAGCCTATAGCCTCTTTTGTGTAGGCCAACTCCTGTGGTATCAATAGTTAGGCTTGCTATGTCTTTTAAAATAGAAACTTGAATAGTATATTCAGGTCCAGTTTCACTAAACCAGTCTACATGATATTTACTTTTTAATTTTTCTACAACGGCTTTTTTTACAATAGCTTGGCAGTCAGGAACACTATAAAGCTTTGATTTAACAGACTTTCCTGTAACGGTAAATTTGCCGTCTATAGTAATCCATTTTTCCCAAGGAAGGGCTTTTGTTTTTTCAAACAGCTCTTCAAAACTAAGAGCTTTAAATTCTCCTAATTCTAACAATATACGATCAGCAGAGCGGAGCCAAAGGTTGGTGCGGACAATATCCTGCGTAGTTCCTATAAAAGCGACCTTGCCATCACAGACTTCAAGGTCTTTATATCCTAAATCCAAGAGTTCTTTTTTGACTATGGCTTCTAATCCAAAGCTAGTAGTTGCAATTATTTTTAGATTTTTCATTGTAATACTCCTTATCTTTTGATTAAATAATTAGATAGTAATATTCTAATTCATATTGGTAAAAATGAAAATAATAGATTTTAAATTTGATATTGATATAATTAGTTTTGCCATTCTTTTTTTATATAATAGTATTATTAAATATTATAATTGAAAAAAGTAAAACATATTGACAGTAAAATCATAAAGTGATATTCTAATATGGAAAACCGACTAATAAACTAGGAATTAAATCTTGAGGTGAGTGTATGAAATTATCAACTAAAGGAAGATATGGTTTAAAGGCAATGGTGGACTTGGCAATTCATAGTCAAGATAAGCACATTGCTTTAAGGCATATTGCTGAAAGACAAGACATTTCTGAGCATTATTTAGAGCAGTTAATTGCAGTTTTAAGAAAATCCGGTTTAGTTAAGAGCGTAAGAGGGGCTCAAGGTGGTTATAGCCTGGCTTTAGCTCCTGATGAAATAACTGTCGGAGATATTCTTAGAGCTTTGGAAGGTTCTTTAGCTCCGGTTGCTTGTGTTGATGAAAATGTAACTGAAGAATGTTCTGAATGGGATTTTTGCGTAACTAGAGTTGTTTGGAAAGAAATTAGTGATAAGGTAAATGAAGTGGTTGATTCTATTACGCTTTCTGATTTGTTAGAGGAATATAATAAGAAAAATTCTGGCAAAGAATATATGTACTATATTTAGTACTAGCTTGCAAGTGAGGAGTGGTTGATGAATGCATAAGATATATTTTGATCATGCAGCTACGACTTCTACTAGAAAAGAAGTAGTGGATGCAATGCTGCCTTATTTTATAGAGGATTTTGGAAATCCTTCTAGCATTTACGAAGTTGCAAGAAGAAGTAAACAAGCTGTAGATGAATCTAGGCAAAAAATTGCCGACCTTTTAGGTGCGGATTTTAGTGAAATATATTTTACTAGTGGAGGAACTGAATCCGATAACTGGGCAATAAAAGGAGTAGCAGAAAGTTATAAGAATAAAGGAAATCACATTATTACATCCTCTATTGAACACCATGCAGTTCTTCATACTTGTCAGTATTTAGAAAGCCAAGGTTATGAGGTGACTTATTTACCTGTGGATGAATATGGACAAGTTAATCCAGAAGATGTAAAAAAAGCAATTAAAAATACAACGATACTTATTTCAATTATGTATGCCAATAATGAAATTGGTACCATTCAGCCAATTGAAGAAATAGGTCGTATTGCTAAAGAAAGAGGAGTATTATTTCATACTGATGCTGTCCAAGCAGTAGGTCATATTCCTATTGATGTAAAAAAAGCAAATGTAGATTTGCTTTCTCTTTCAGGGCATAAGTTCCATGGACCCAAAGGAATAGGGGCTTTATATGTTAGAAAAGGTGTTAGAATTAAAGCTATTTTACATGGAGGTGCTCAAGAAAGAAATAGAAGAGGAGGAACAGAAAATGTTCCTGGCATTGTAGGTTTGGCTACTGCATTAGAATTAGCTATTAAAGATATGGATGAAAACAATAAAAAAATGCTTGAACTTAGAGATTATATTATAGAAGGGATAAGCCAAAAAGTTGATTTTGTAAAATTAAATGGTCATCCTACAAACAGGCTTGCCAATAATATTAATTTTACTTTTGATTTTATTGAAGGTGAATCACTTTTATTATTACTAGATAGTAAAGGTATTTTTTGTTCTAGTGGTTCAGCATGTACATCGGGTTCTTTAGACCCGTCACATGTATTATTAGCTATTGGGCTTCCTCACGAAAAAGCTCATGGTTCTTTAAGGGTTACTATTGGTGATGAAAACACAAAGGAAGAAGCTGACTATTTCCTAGAAGTGCTTCCACCAATTGTTCAAAGATTAAGAGATATGTCTCCTTTATATGAGGATTTTAAAAAAAGAAAAAATTAATAAATATAGACTAAAAGAGGTGCTTTTATGTATAGTGAAAAAGTAATGGATCATTTTATGAACCCTAGAAATATGGGAGAACTTGAAAATGCGTCAGGAGTAGGTGTTGTAGGAAATGCAAAATGCGGGGATATTATGAAAATATACCTTGATATAGAAGATGATATTATTAAGGATGTTAAGTTTAAAACTTTTGGCTGCGGTGCAGCTGTTGCAACAAGCAGCATGGCAACAGAATTAGTGAAGGGTAAGACCATACAGGAAGCAGTTAAGTTAACTAATAAAGCAGTTTTAGAGTCTCTTGACGGTCTTCCCCCAGTAAAAGTACACTGTTCTGTTTTAGCTGAAGAAGCTATTCATGCAGCTTTATGGGATTATGCACAAAAAAACGGAATTGAAATTGAAGGACTAAAGCCTCCTACTGATAATGACGATCATCACCATGATATCCATGATGATGAGGAATAGTTTTTTGGGGTGAAATAATGCCAAAAGAAAAAGTTGTTGTAGGGATGTCTGGAGGAGTTGATAGTTCCGTTGCTGCATATTTATTAAAAGAGCAAGGTTATGAAGTAATTGGTATGACCATGCAGATTTGGCAGGAAGAATCCACAGAAGAGATGGAAAACCAAGGAGGCTGCTGTGGCTTGTCTGCAGTAGACGATGCCAGGAGAGTATGCCAAAAATTAGGCATCCCTCATTATGTAGTTAATTTTAGGGATGTGTTTAGTAATAAAGTTATTGATTATTTTGCTAATGAATATTTTAAAGGTAAAACTCCTAATCCATGTATTGCATGTAATCGTTATATTAAATGGGAATCAATGCTATTTAAAGCTCTTCAATTAGAAGCGGATTATATAGCTACAGGGCATTATGCTAAAGTAGTTTATTTACCAGAAAAGAAAAGATATACTCTTAAACTTTCTTCAGCTTTAGCAAAAGATCAAACTTATGCCCTTTATAATCTTACTCAAGAGCAGTTAAAGCATACTTTAATGCCTTTGGGAGATTATACTAAAGAGCAGGTAAGAAAAATTGCTAAAGAAGCTGGACTTTTAGTGGCATCTAAACCTGACAGCCAAGAAATATGTTTTATTCCTGATAATGATTACGGTAAATTTTTAGAAGAAAATTACGATATGCCTATACGACCTGGAAATTTTGTAGATACAAAAGGTAATGTATTAGGAATGCATAAGGGAATAATATATTATACAATAGGACAAAGAAAAGGTCTTGGAATTTCTTTTGGAAAACCTATGTTTGTTGTGGAAATAAGACCTGAAAAAAATGAAGTTGTATTAGGCGAACATCATGAAGTTTTTAGAAAAGTATTATATGCTAATGAGCTAAACTTTATGTCTATTGAAAAGCTTGAAGGACCAATGAGAGTTACTGGAAAAATCAGATATAGTCATGATAGAGTTTTATGTACTATCGAGATGAAAGCAGAAGATCTTTTAAGATGTGAATTTGATGAACCTCAAAGAGCAATAACTCCAGGACAAGCTGTTGTCTTTTATGATGGAGATATTGTTGTTGGGGGAGGAACAATTTTATATGGTAAAAACAAATAAAATCCTTGGGAAACCAAGGATGTTTTTATCTTATAAATTTAATAAGTCTAATACTTTCTTTTCAACCTTTCTATTTTTTCCTATGTAAGGATAATCATGAATGTGAAGAGCAGGGTTAAAGTTTAATTCTATAATGCTGTAATTATCCTTTGAAGCTTTTTCATTAATATCTTTAATAATGATATCTGCCCCGCAGATTTTGGCTCCTACTGCCTTAGCTGCTTTTACAGCTATTTTTTTATAATCATCAGAAATATCATCAGTAAAATCTATACTGTCTCCTCCAGTACTGATATTAGAGTTTTTACGTAAATAGACGACTTCATTTTCTAAGGGGATATAATTGAAATCTTTTCCCTGGGCTTTTAAAAATTCTTCTTCAGCATGACCTAAATTAATTTTTTCAAGAGGGGTGGTGTAATTTTTTCCTCTTAAAGGATCTTGGTTTTTTATTTCTACTAATTGTCTAATGCTATGAATACCATCGCCTTTTACATTTGCTGGTACCCTGTGTAAAATTGCTGCTACTTCATCTCCTATAACTAAAAATCTATATTCTTTTCCTGGAATGTATTCTTCTATCAATAGGTAACTGTCCTCTTTAAAAGCAAATTTTGCAGCATCTAAAAATTCTTCTTTAGATTGCATATTTTTTATAATGGTAATTCCTTTTCCAAAGTTTGTGGATTTTGGCTTTACCACTATGTCGCTGCCTAATAAATTTGGATATTCGGCTAAGGCATTTTCAATAGAATGAATTGTAACAGATTTTGGTACACAAAGACCGTGTTCTTTTAAAACAAGCTTTGTTACTTCTTTATTTTCCATAATTAAAGGAGCAATATAAGAATCAGCAGAGGTCCTGGTTGCTTGTTTAATATATTCAACTTTATCATTTTTTTTTAAACGGATAAAATTATCATGCCAATCAAGTACTTCTACTTCTATATTTCTTTCTAATGCTTCTTTAATTATTAATTGTGTCGATAGTTCTAAGCTTTTATAGTCTTTTGAAATCATGCTTTACCTCCAAAGATTGTTTTTTGCACATCTTAACCCAAATTCAAGAAAAGTTTCATTGTTGTTTTTTGTTTCATTATAAATTAGTGATGAAGGAAGTAGAGAAATATCAAAGAGTTTTTCTTTTTCTTTTAATACACTTTTTGTATATTTATTATCCTTTACAGCTTTGTCCATCAATAAAGCAACAATTTCTAATTTTTTAAATGTTTCCGTCCCATAGTCGGTTAATGATTTTATCTTGCTATTGTAATCGTATAATACTAAATCAGATCTTCTGCCTGATAAGGCTACTAGATGATGATTTAAGTTTATTTCTGTTAACTCTTCTTCAGAAATAGCTTTGTTTTCTTCAAACAAACAAAAAATCATAAAAACATGGAGAAAATATAATTGACTTAAGCTTAAGCCAGTTTTTTCAAAGGGATTTAAATCTAAAATTCGTATTTCGATATATTTGACTCCCCTTTTTTCCAGGGCATCTAAAGAATTTTCCCCTTTATTAAGATATTGTTTAAAGCGTATTGGTGAATAAAATTCACTTTCTTTTTGAAGAACATTTGTATTTAATTGTGTAATTTCGCCGTTAATAATAGTACCTAGTTTTAAGTATTCTTTGCAAGGAGTATTTAATAATTTACGCAGTCCTAGGATATATTCCTTTAGACTATTATATGAAATACTATATTTACCTTGAAGAGTACTAGAGTAGCCAAAGCGACTTAGTCTAAGGGATGTAGCATATTGTTCATACTTGTCAACAAAGTTTAAATCCTGGGGACAACAATGTTTAATAATTTCTAATTCTTTGGTTAATACTGAGTTATAACTAGAATCAAAAGAAGGAGATGCCCCAAAAAGATATATTAAGAGCCATTTATACCTTAAAAAGTTCCTTCCTAAAGAAAAATACAAATCATTAATAAATTCTTGTTTAGGAATCTTTAAAGTCTTTTGTTGATATAATAAATCAAGGAGTCTGTCACTAAAAGAAAAATTATAGTGAACTCCACAAATCATCTGCATTTTTTTACCGTATCTTAGGGCTAAACCTTTTCGGTATATTTCTTGTTCTTTTCCTTGTGGACTATTATTAAATTTTGCAATAGGTATTAATTTTTCATCAGGAAGTTTTGGGGGCATACTAAGAGGCCATAGTAATTCATTATCTAATATTTTATTTGCTTTATTGTGAAGTTCACAAAGGAAATCATAGCTCTTCTCAATAGATTCAAAGGGTGGTGTAATGAATTCTAGTTGGCTTTCTGAAAAATCAGTTGTAATATAAGGATTTGTAAGTTTATCTCCAAAAGCTTTAGGATGGGGAGTAAGAGCAAGTTCCCCAGATGACAAGACTCTTTGGGATTCTTTTTCTAGTCCCCAGTAGCCTTTTACTAAAAGCTTACGATTTTCTCTATTAGAAAATAATTCGATGTAGTTTGCAAAGTTTTGATTCATAGATTCACCTTTTATTATTTATTATAAATTATAGTTAATATCATACCATGATTTTAAATTGATGATAATGTAACTTTTAAATATTGTAAAGTAAATTATTAGAAATACATTTAATAGAAATTAATAGCCTGCGAAATGATAATAATTTATATTAATACTTAAAGAATTACAAAAAGATGATTTGAAAAAGAATAATTTTGTATATATATGATAAATAAAAGCTTAATATTTAATAAAGTCTTGCTTAGCTTTTTTAGTCCATGATAGAATACAACAGAAAGTATTTATAAACTAGGAGGTATGACATGGGAGAGTACATTAAGGTAATTTTTACTCTTGTTGGAGGATTAGGCCTTTTCATTTATGGTATGCAAATAATGGCTGACGGGTTACAAAAGTCTGCTGGCAATAAAATGAAAAAGTTATTAGAGGTTCTAACTAATAATAAATTTATGGGAGTATTAGTTGGGGCAGTAGTTACTGCAATTATTCAAAGCAGTTCTGCAACAACTGTTATGGTTGTCGGCTTTGTTAATGCAGGCTTAATGAATTTGGCACAAGCTGTAGGAGTTATTATGGGGGCCAATATTGGGACAACCGTTACAGGATGGTTAGTATCTAGTGCAGAGTGGGCAAAGTTTTTAAACCCTTCAGAATTAGCTCCCCTTGCCATAGCAATTGGTGTAGGAATGATACTTTTTGCCAAGAAAAAATCTGTTAAACAAGTTGGAGAAATTATTGCAGGATTTGGTATCTTGTTTATTGGTTTAGATATGATGGGTGGTGCAGTTAAACCATTTAGAGAATCACCAGTTTTTAAAAATGCATTTTTAACTTTAGGAAAAAACCCCATATTAGGGATTTTAGCAGGTTTTGCAGTTACTGCAATTATTCAAAGTAGTTCTGCTTCAGTAGGTATTTTACAATCTTTAGCTAGATATTCCTTAGTACCTTGGAATGCTGCAGTTTATATCATTATGGGACAAAATATAGGAACTTGTGTTACAGCTTTATTTTCTAGTATTGGTGCTAGTAAAAATGCAAAGAGAACTGCATATATTCATTTACTTTTTAATGTAATTGGAACGATTGTTTTTGCAGTTATAGGGATTGTTTATTTTAAATATATTAATCATACTTTTGGAGAATCTTTAATTACTATGACACAAATCAGTGTTGTACATACTATTTTTAATATTGGAAATACTATACTCTTATTTCCCTTTACTGGAATGCTTGTATACTTAGCTAGTAAATTAGTAAGGGGTGAAGACGAAGAAGATGAAAGTGCCCTTAGACATCTTGATGATAGAATACTAGAAACTCCTTCTTTTGCAGTAGAAAATGCTATTAAAGAAGTTGTAAGATTAAGTAAAATGGCAGGAGAAAATGCAAAATTAGCCATGGAGGCATTGCTTGAGAAAAATGAAGAAAAAGCTGAACAAGTTTATAAAAAAGAAAAAAGTATTAATGCCTTAGAAAAAGCTATTACACCTTACTTAGTAAAAATATTAAATTCATCTATTAATGAAAAACAAAATAAAATTATTACTAGTTTATTTCATATAACAAATGATATTGAAAGAGTAGGCGATCATGCTGAAAACATTGCTGAACTTGCTCAATTTGCTATAGATGGAAAAGTTGAATTTTCAGAAATGGCTATCGACGAACTAATAACCTTATCAGAAAAGAGTTTAGGCTGTTATGAGCTTGCTTCAAGAGCAATAGAAGAAGATAACGTAGAATTTGCAAGAAAAGTTGAACCGCAAGAAGAAATGGTTGACAAATTGGAAGAAGAATTTAGAAAGACTCATATAGAAAGACTTTCACAAAATAAATGCAGTGCTAATTCAGGAGTTGTTTTCTTGGATATAATAAGTAATTTAGAAAGAATTTCTGACCATGCTTCTAATATTGCCTATGCTGTTTTAGATCAACACAAAAAAATAAAAAAAGCTTAAAAAATTAATTGATATTTTTAAATATTTTCCTTGATATTTTGTATCATTTTCGTTACAATATAAGCGGTGATACAGAATATCTTTTTTTTACGAATAACTGGGACGAAAATTGTCGTGCGGGACAATAATGTTCCCGAGGAGAGATTATAATGAGAAATCTTTCTCTGACATTACAGAAGATTATTCCAGAAGGTGTTTTGACTTTAGAGAGAAGATACGAGATTTTAAGAGCAATTAGTTATTTTCAGCCTGTTGGAAGAAGGATTTTAGCTAATCATTTAGGCATATCAGAGAGGATTATCAGAAACGAAACAGATTTTTTAAAACAAAATGTTTATATAAAAGTGACTTCTTTAGGCATGGAAATTACCCAAGAAGGACATAATATCCTTCAGGAGTTAGAAGGTTTAATATATGATTTAAGAGGACTTACTGAGCTTGAAAAACAACTTTCTAAAATATTAAATATAGATAAAGTAGTTGTTGTTCCTGGAGATACGGACAAAAATGAAATGGTTAAAAAAGACATTGGAAAAGCTGCTGCCCGTATATTTAGGGATATCATAAAACCAGGAAATACAATTGCAATTACTGGTGGGACAACTGTGGCACAAATGATTAATTCATTTCAGCCATTAAATAATAATTACGAAGATGTTTTTGTTCTTCCTGCCCGAGGTAGTATTGGTAATAAGGTAGAATATCAATCAAATACTTTGGCATCTCAATTAGCATATAAATTAGGTGCCGATTATAAACTTTTAAATATTCCAGATCATTTAAGTAAAAAATCTTTAGAGAGTATTAGTAAGGAACCTGAAATTAAAGACACACTTCAAAAGGTTTCTAATACAGATATATTAATTTTTGGTATAGGTAATGCTCTTAAGATGGCAAAAAGGAGAGGGCTTTTAGAACCTGTTATTGATTTTTTAAGACGTAAAGAAGCTGTTGCTGAAGCCTTTGGTTATTACTTTAATCTTGAGGGGGAAATAGTATATAATTCCCGTTCAGTAGGAATACAATTGGATGAAATTAAAAATATTTCCTATATGATTGCTGTAGCTGGTGGTTCATCTAAGGCAGAAGCAATTATGGCGGTAGAACATCTTCTTAAAAAGGGTTGTATAGTCATGGATGAAGGTGCAGCCAATGAAATCATCCGATATAAAAGAAATAAATAAGTTAGATTATTGTAAGCATATTTTATGTTTACAATTATAATAAATTAAATTTTATAGGAGGAATGTAAAAATGGCAAAAATTGCAATCAATGGTTTTGGACGTATTGGAAGAAATGCTTTCAAAATAGCAGTAGCAAAAGGAATGGACATAGTAGCAATAAACGATTTAACTGATGCAAGTACTTTAGCGCATTTATTAAAATATGATACTTGTTTTGGAAAATTTGAAGGTACTGTTGAAGCTAAAGAAGGTGCTTTAGTTGTTAATGGAAAAGAAATCAAAGTATTAGCAGAAAGAAATCCTGCTGATCTACCCTGGAAAGAACTTGGAGTAGATATTGTAATCGAGGCTACAGGTATTTTCAGAAAGAAAGAACAAGCTCAATTACATATTGATGCAGGTGCAAAGAAAGTTATCATTTCAGCTCCTGGAAAAGGAACTAAATCAATCGTTATGGGAGTTAATGAAAACGACTACAATCCTGCAGAAGATAATATCGTTGACAACGCATCTTGTACTACAAACTGCTTAGCTCCATTTGCTAAAGTTCTTCATGATAAATTTGGAATTAAAAGAGGAATTATGACAACTGTTCACTCTTATACAAATGACCAAAGAATTTTAGACTTACCTCACAGTGATTTAAGAAGAGCTCGTGCTGCTGCAGAATCTATTATTCCTACAACAACTGGAGCTGCTGAAGCAGTTGCAAAAGTTATTCCTTCTCTTAAAGGAAAATTAACAGGTATGGCTATGCGTGTTCCTACACCTACAGTATCTGTTGTTGACTTAACTGCAGAATTAGAAAAAGATGTAACTGTAGAAGAAGTAAATGCTGCTCTTAAAGCTGCTGCTGACGATGTAGTATTAGGTTATACAGAAGAGCCATTAGTATCTGTTGACTTTAAAAAAGATCCTCGTTCTTCTATCATTGATGGTTTATCAACTATGGTTATTGAAGGAAATATGGTTAAAGTTGTTTCTTGGTATGACAATGAATGGGGATACTCTAATAGAATTGTTGACTTAACTAATTATATTGCAGAACGTCTATAATTTATAATAGCTATAGACCTTAAGGTCCGGTTTTGTAGTAGTATCTATAGGACCGGACCTTGTTTATCATTAAAATATTTGGATAATATTCACATTGAAAAAATTACCGAGGAGGGAATATAAATACCATGTTAAATAAAAAATCCGTAGATGATATTCAGGTTAAAGGTAAAAGAGTATTAGTTCGCTGTGATTTTAACGTACCAATTATCGATGGAAAAATTACAGATGAAAATAGATTAGTTGCTGCATTACCAACTATTAAGAAATTAGTTAATGACAGTGGGAAGGTAATATTATGTTCTCATTTAGGAAAACCTAAAGGAGAACCAAAGCCAGAATTATCTTTAGCTCCTGTTGCTAAAAGATTAAGTGAATTATTAGAAAAAGAAGTTGTATTTGCAAAAGATGATAATGTAGTAGGCGAAAATGCTAAAAAAGCAGTAAGTGAAATGAAAGAAGGAGATATTGTTCTTCTTGAAAATACAAGATATCGTAAAGAAGAAACAAAGAATATCGATGATTTTAGCAAAGAACTTGCTAGTCTTGCAGATGTATTTGTTAATGATGCTTTTGGTACAGCTCACAGAGCTCACTGCTCCAATGTTGGAGTTACAAACTTTATCGAAGGAGATTGTGCTGTAGGATACTTAATGCAAAAAGAAATTGAATTCTTAGGTAACGCAGTTAACAATCCTCAAAGACCTTTTGTAGCAATTTTAGGAGGAGCAAAAGTATCCGATAAAATTAATGTAATCAATAATCTTCTTGAAAAAGTAGATACTTTAATTATTGGTGGAGGTATGGCATATACTTTCTTAAAAGCAATGGGATTTGAAGTAGGTAATTCACTTCTTGAAGAAGATAAGATAGATTATGCTAAAGAAATGATTGAAAAGGCTAAAGAAAAAGGAGTAAACTTCTTGCTTCCTGTTGATAATGTTGTAGCAAAAGAATTTAAAAACGATACAGATTTTAAAGTGGTTCAAAGAGGTGGAATTGAAGCTGATTGGGAAGGCTTAGATATTGGACCTGAAACAAGAAAGCTTTATGCTGATGCTGTAAAAGATGCAAAAACTGTTGTTTGGAATGGACCTATGGGAGTTTTCGAATTTGAAAACTTTGCAAAAGGAACTATTGCAGTAGCTGAAGCTTTAGCAAAAATTGATGCAACAACAATTATCGGTGGTGGAGATTCAGCAGCTGCAGTTAATCAATTAGGATTTGGAGATAAAATGAGTCATATTTCTACCGGTGGCGGTGCTTCTTTAGAATTCCTTGAAGGTAAAGAATTACCTGGTGTAGCCGCTGCAGACGATAAATAATTATAGGAGGTTATTATGCGCAAAAAAATAATTGCTGGTAACTGGAAAATGAATAAAACTCCAGATGAAGCGGTAAAACTAGTTGAAGAATTAAAGCCCTTAGTTAATACAGATAAAGTTGATGTAGTGTTTTGTCCGCCTTTTGTATGTCTTCCTGGAGTAATAGAAGCAGTAAAAGGTAGCCATATTGCAGTTGGAGCTCAAAATATGTATTTTGAAGAAAGTGGTGCTTATACTGGAGAAGTATCACCACAAATGTTAACTAACTTAGGTGTAAAATATGTTATTTTAGGACATTCTGAAAGAAGAGAATACTTTAATGAAACAGATGAAATCGTTAATAAAAAAGTACTTAAAGCAATTGAACATAACTTGATTCCTATTATTTGTGTAGGAGAAACTTTAGAACAAAGAGAACAAGGAATTACTATTGATTTAGTTCGTTTACAAACTAAAATTGCTTTAAAGGATGTTTCAGCAGATAAGGCAAAAGAAGTTATTATAGCTTATGAGCCAATATGGGCTATTGGAACAGGTAAGACTGCTAGCTCTGAGCAAGCTGAAGAAGTTTGTAAGGCTATTCGTGAAGTTGTAGCTGAAATTTACGACTCATCTGTTGCAGAAGCAATCCGCATTCAATATGGCGGCAGTGTTAATGCTTCTAATGCAAAAGAACTTTTTGAAATGAACAATATTGACGGGGGCTTAGTCGGAGGAGCAAGCTTAAAAGTTGATTTTAGTAAAATTGTAAATTATAATGACTAAGAAACACCATAGAAGGAGTATTGTAATGATTAAGAAACCAACAGTACTAATGATACTTGACGGTTTTGGACTAAATGACCGCTGCGACGGCAATGCCATATGCCAAGGGAAAACACCTATAATAGATGATATAATGAAAAAGTATCCCTTTGTAAAAGGCTATGCTAGTGGAATGGATGTAGGACTTCCAGAAGGACAAATGGGTAATTCTGAAGTAGGCCATCTTAATATCGGAGCAGGTCGTATTGTATATCAAGAACTGACAAGAATCACAAAATCCATAAAAGACGGAGATTTCTTTAAAAATCCTGAATTACTTAGTGCAGTAAATAACTGCAAAGAAAATAATTCATCCCTTCATTTATATGGACTTTTATCCGACGGAGGGGTACACAGTCACAACACTCATTTATATGCCTTGTTAGAATTAGCTAAGAAAGAAGGTTTGTCTAAGGTATATATTCATGCTTTCTTGGATGGTAGGGATACTCCACCAGCTTCAGGAAAGGATTATGTAGCAAAACTCCAAGAAAAAATCAATGAAATTGGAGTAGGTAAAATTGCTACAGTTATGGGAAGATACTATGCAATGGACAGGGATAACCGTTGGGAAAGAGTAAAACTTGCTTATGACGCAATGGTTTTAGGAGAAGGGGATAAATGTTCTGATCCTGTTGAAGCTGTCCAAATATCTTATGATAATGAAGTCTATGATGAATTTGTAGTTCCAACAGTGATAACAACTGCTAATGAGCCTGTTGCAACTATTCAAGCTAATGACTCAATTATCTTCTTTAATTTCAGACCTGACAGGGCAAGACAAATAACAAGATGTTTTTGTGATGAAGACTTCGATAAATTTGAAAGAGCTAAAGGGTTTTTACCTATTAAATATGTCACTTTTACTGAATATGACGTTACAATAAAAAACAAAGCGGTTGCTTTTAAGCCTACACAATTAACAAAGACTCTTGGAGAATATTTGTCTGAAAATGGTTTAAAACAATTGCGTTTAGCTGAAACAGAAAAGTATGCTCATGTTACTTCTTTCTTTAACGGAGGAATACAAAAACCTTATGATGGAGAAGATAGAATATTAGTAGATTCTCCAAAGGTTGCAACTTATGACCTTAAGCCTGAAATGAGTGCAATAGAAGTTACTGATAAACTTGTAGAGGCTATTCTTTCTAATAAATATGACTTAATTGTTGTAAACTATGCAAATCCAGATATGGTAGGACATACAGGTATTTTGGAAGCAGCAGTTAAAGCTATTGAAACCATAGATACTTGTGTTGGAAGAGCAGTGGATGCATTATTAAAAGTAGATGGTCAAATGTTTATTTGTGCAGACCATGGTAATTCAGAGCAATTAGTTGATTATGAATCTGGCGAACCTTTTACAGCTCATACTACTAATCCTGTTCCCTTTATTTTAGTTAATGCTGGAAAAGGAATAGCTTTAAGAGAAGGTGGAAGACTAGCAGACATAGCACCTACTCTTCTAGATTTAATGGATATGGAAAAGCCGGAAGAAATGACCGGTAGTTCACTCTTAGTAAAAAACTAATAAAAATAAATACTATCATTTTAAAATTGAAAGGAGAAACAAAATGAAAGGATATTTAGAAATTTTAGACGTATTTGCAAGAGAAGTATTAGACTCAAGAGCTAATCCTACTGTAGAAGTAGAAGTTGTTGTAGATGCAGGAGGAAGACAAGTTTTAGGAAGAGCAGCAGTTCCTTCAGGAGCTTCTACAGGTGCTTTTGAAGCTGTAGAACTTAGAGATGGTGGAGACAGATATGTAGGTAAAGGCGTGCAAAATGCAGTAGATAATGTTAATAATATTATCGCTGAAGAAATTATCGGAATGAATGCTCTTGATCAAGTAGAAATTGACAATAGAATGATTGAATTAGATGGAACACCTAACAAATCTAAATTAGGAGCTAACGCAATTCTTGGAGTATCTATGGCTGTTGCAAAAGCAGCTGCTGAAGCATTAGATATGCCTTTATATCAATACCTTGGTGGATTTAATGCTAAAGTATTACCTGTTCCTATGATGAACATTTTAAATGGTGGGGAACATGCAGACAATACTGTAGATTTACAAGAATTTATGATTATGCCTGTAGGAGCTAAATCCTTTAGTGAAGGTTTAAGAATGTGTTCAGAAGTATATCACAGCCTTAAGAAAGTATTAAATGACAAAGGTTTATCTACAGCAGTAGGTGACGAAGGTGGATTTGCTCCAGACTTAGCTTCTTCTGAAGAAGCAATTCAAGTAATTATTGATGCAGTTGAAAAAGCTGGATACAAACCTGGTGAAGATATCCGTATTGCAATTGATGCAGCTGCTTCAGAATTATATAATGAAGAAACAAAAGCTTATCATTTCCCTGGCGAAAGCAAAATGAAGGGCAAAGAAATCGTAAGAACTTCAGAAGAAATGGTTGCTTACTACGAAGATTTAGTAAATAAATTCCCAATTATCTCTTTAGAAGATGGATTAAACGAAGAAGACTGGGATGGATGGAAGTTATTAACTGAAAGATTAGGTAAGAGAATTCAATTAGTTGGAGACGACTTATTTGTAACTAATACTGAAAGATTATCTAAAGGAATTGAATTAGGAGTAGGGAATTCAATTTTAATTAAGGTAAATCAAATTGGTACATTAACTGAAACATTTAACGCAATTCAAATGGCTAACAGGGCTGGAATGACTGCAGTTGTTTCTCATAGATCAGGAGAAACTGAAGATGCAACTATTGCTGACATTTCTGTGGCAGTAAATGCAGGACAAATTAAAACTGGTGCACCTTGTCGTTCTGACCGTGTTGCTAAATACAATCAATTACTCCGCATCGAAGAAGAATTAGGCGATGTAGCAGAATATCCTGGATTAAAAGCATGGTTTAACCTTAATTAATATGAACTTTTAATCAATAAAAATTATTTATGATTTATTAAAGATTTTTTAGTGTAAATTAGGATGCCTGGTTTAGCCAGGTATCCTAATCTTTTTTATTACAGGCAATAAAAATACTTCCAAGCAGATCATCTAATTACAGTCTGTTTTGGAAGTATGTTCAGGAAAGTTATCTTATTCAGGCATTTGTAATATTTTTTACTCTTGAGCTAATACATCAAAATGATAATAATCACACTCCAAAGTGAAGCCACACATACGGTTATCATCAAAATCAATAGAGAGCTCATATTTTTCATCTTCTGTTTTATAACTGAATGATTTTATTTTATCACCCAGGCAGTTGCATTATATGGTTTTCCATATGCATTAAGGACTTCTTCCGGGCTGGCACCAAAAGTGATTCCTTTTGGTAAAATAATATCAACGTAGTTATCTTCATCATAGATCGTGCGCATGTAAACTTCACAAACCCAAGCCTTATCAAGACTGACAGGAGGTGATGAATAATACGGATTAAAAACATCAACCATAATATTAGCACCTTTTCCATTATTACTAAGAAAATAAAAATCGATTTGCTCTTCATACTGTACTTCAGTTGGAGGGTCATAAAGGTAGCTATGTACTATATCTTCGATTTCTGTCCACTTAAAAGGTAATGTAAATTTTTTGCCATCAATTTTAATTTCAAAGGTATCTATTGCGAGATATGAGTCGGGATCTTCTAAAAGAGCCTCTATATCTTCCACTTGTACTTCAGAAAGTTCATCGTTTGCATTGACCGAATTGTTTTTGGAAAGATCATCATTAGTATTTACTTGATTGGTTTCGGAATTGTTATCAGAATTTGATGTCTGATTGGTTTCCTTTTTACTGCAGGCAGTAAAAGCAATTGTCAAAATGACAATGATTAATAAATAAATGAACGCGTGTTTCTTTTTCGTTTTTTATTACCTCCTCTTTTACGTCTATAATTTAATGATCGCTTTTAGTTTTTGAAAGTGATTTCAAATCATGCATTATAAATCTATCCGGACAATAGAATTGTTTTGATCATTATCCAGAATGCTTACAGTTATTGATGATTCCTCCTTTCATAGAATACATATAGAAACATTTTAATCATGTTGAGTAGTAAATCAAGAAAAAAGATACAATTTAGAAACAATTCAATATTAATTGCAAGCTATTTACTTATTTTTATTGCACAATTTATTACTTTATGCTAATATGTTAATGTCAAGAATTTAGGAGGGGTACAAATGAATACTCTTACAATTATTATAACGGTGGTTTATGTATTATTAGCAATAGGACTTATTACAATTGTAATGCTTCAAGAAGGAAAATCAGCAGGTTTAGGAAGCATTACAGGTGGAAGTTCAGAATCTTACTGGGGAAAAAATAAAGGCTTTTCCTTAGAAGGTCAACTTGAAAGAATTACAAAAATAGGAGCAGGATTATTTATCGTTCTTGCGTTAGTTCTTAATATTTTAATAAAATAAAACACACTTATTAAGTGTGTTTTATTTTATTTATTCATGTTTAGTTTTGTTAATAATTGATATACTAAAGATAAATAGTTTTTTGCTAAAGAAGAGGTGAAAATAATGGAAACAGTAGAAAGAATAGAAGAAAAGAAACAATTGATTCTTGATTTAATGCAGCATAAAGATTACAAGCCTATGAAAATTAAAGAGCTTAGTATACTTTTGCAAGTACCAAATAATGAAAGAACCCTTTTGGAAGAGGTTTTAGATCAGCTTATTTTGGAAGGCAAAATTATTAGAACAAAAAGAGGTAAATACAGCCTTCCTGAAACTTTAAATATGGTTATAGGTATTTTTCAAGGTAATGCTAAAGGATATGGTTTTTTAATCTTAGAAGATAGTGATTCTAATGATATATTTATCCCTGCTGATAGAGTTAATGGTGCTATGCACAAGGACAAAGTATTATGTAAAATAATTAAGTCTGAACATGGTGGAAGAAAGGCTGAAGGGGAAGTTGTACAAATTCTTGAAAGAGGTTCAAAACAAATCGTAGGTACATACGAAAAAAGCAAAAATTTTGGTTTTGTAATTCCTGATGGCAAAAATTTTTCTAGAGATATTTTTATTCCTAAAGGTGATAGTTTAGGAGCAGTTACTGGCCATAAGGTAGTTGTAAAAATCACTGATTGGGGAAAGGACAGAAGAAATCCTGAAGGAGAAATAATTGAAATCTTAGGCCATATTAATGATCCTAAAACCGATATACTAGCTATTATTAAGGAATTTGACATGGACTTGGATTTTCCTGAAGAACTAATGAAAGAGTTAGAATCCATTCCTGAGGAAGTTACTAAGGACGATATCCAAGGAAGAGAAGATTTAAGAGATGTAAGAATGGTTACCATCGATGGAGAAGATGCTAAAGACTTAGATGATGCTATTTCTTTAGAAAAGCTTCAAAATGGTCTATATAGACTAGGAGTTCATATTGCAGATGTATCTCATTATGTTAGAGAAAATACTGCCTTAGATAAAGAAGCTTTTAAGAGAGGAACTAGTGTTTATTTAGTTGATAGGGTTATACCAATGCTTCCTCATAAACTTTCTAATGGCATTTGCTCATTAAATGAAGGGGAAGATAGACTTGCACTTAGCTGTATCATGGATATAGATAGCAGTGGAATTGTAAAAAATCATAGAGTGGTAGAATCGCTTATTAATATAGATAAGCGGATGACTTATAATGATGTTAAAAAAATTCTAGAGGATAAAGATAAAGAATTAATAAACAAATATGAAGCATATGTTGACTTTTTTAAGCTTATGGAAGAGTTATCTGTTATCCTTAGAAATAAAAGAGTAAAAAGAGGAGCAATTGATTTTAACTTTGAAGAAGCAAAGATTAGCTTAGATGAAGAAGGTAGAGCTATTGATGTACAAGTAGTAGAAAGAAATATAGCAACTAGAATCATCGAAGAATTTATGCTAATATGTAATGAAACAATAGCAGAGGATTATTTTTGGAGAGGACTTCCTTTTATATACCGTTCTCATCAAGACCCGGATCCTGAAAAAATATTAAAACTATCTACATTTATTCATAATTTCGGCTATAGGATTAAAGGAGCAAATAATGTTCATCCAAAGGATTTACAAAAGATTTTGTGGGATATTGAAGGAAAGCCCGAGGAAGCGGTTATTAGCCGCTTGGTTCTTCGCTCTATGCAGCAGGCAAGATATACTTTTAACAATGATGGGCATTTTGGTTTAGCAGCTAAATATTACTGCCATTTTACTGCCCCAATTAGAAGGTATCCAGACCTACAAATTCATAGAATTATAAAAGCTGCGATAAATGAAAAACTAGATAATAGGGCGAATAATAGACTTAATAAGAAGATTCCAGAGGTTGCCAAACATTGTTCCATTAGAGAAAGAATTGCTGAAGAAGCCGAAAGACAAACAGAACAACTTAAAAAAGTTGAGTTTATGAAAGATAAAATAGGCCAGGAATTTGATGGTATTATTTCAGGCCTTACTTCTTGGGGTATGTATGTAGAGTTACCCAATACAATTGAAGGCTTAATCCATGTTACAGAAATGGATGATGATTATTATATCTTTGATGAACAGCATTATTTATTTATTGGTGAAAGAAGAAAGAAAATATATCGTTTAGGAGATAAGATTAGGGTAAAAGTGCTTAAAGCTGATACCATTCAAAGAACTATTGATTTTTCAATAGTATTACCTGATGATGATGCAGAAGAAGAATAAATACTAGAAAACAAATAAATAACCCCAAAAAAATGGGGTTATTTTTCATTAATATATTTAACTGCATAATCTATAATATCTTCATTATTATACTTAATATCTGGTTCAATACCAGTTCCTTGGATGTTATTGTTTTTTGGAGTGTTCCAAAGCATTACAGTTGCTTTTACAGCAAAATCATTTTTTAGTTTCATAGTAAGCTGTCCAGTTCCTTTTCCATAGCTGGTATCCCCTATTAATACTACGTTGTCTAGATTGTCTTTTAAGGCAGCTATAAAACCTTCCGCAGAGCTTGCGGTATTATTATCTTGAAGAATAATTATGTTATCATATATTAATTCTTGCTTATTTTTGCTTTTTACAGTCTTTGTGAAAAGTTTTGATCGGGTATTATCATAGGAAATAATCTTATCTTCAGGAAGAAATAAGCCTGACATATAATTTAGTACAGCTACGTCACCACCGGGATTGTCTCTAAGATCAATAATAATATTTGGATATTTTTCTAAAGTATCTTTTTGTTGTTTCATAAATTTCTTAGTATGTTTAGAGTAGTTAGTAATCTTTAGATATACAATATTATCACCTAATACATCTATTGAAGACTTCTCAGCTTCTTTTTTTTCATTTTCTTTGCTCTTTTTATATTGTTCAGGCAGATATTGATATGTGTAGCGGTCATTTTGTTCTTGTCTAATTTCTCTAGTAACTATAGAAATAACGAGATTATCAAAGTATTTATAGTATCTTCCATCAATGTCTCTTTTTAATTCTTTTTCATATAACTTGTCCAAGCTATCAGTATAAATATAATTTTGACTAATTAAATGCTTAAACACTAAATAATCATAATTTAAATAAATGTAATATAAATTTCCAAGGATTAAAAGAGCAAACACACTAGTAACAATATAATATTTCCTTTTTAATTTTTGGTATTTTAAATCTGTAGAAATAAACATAGGCTTTTTTCGCGACCTCATAATAATCCTCCTAAGAACTAATATATTTATAGTTTATGTCATTATCTGACAAAGCACAATAACAATTTTAGCTAATTGGAAATACAAGAAGAAATATATACTATTAATTGAAAAAAAAGGTTATAGGAAACACTTGAAATAGCCATAAAATATGTTATAATTAATTCTGCACCCTAAAAGGGAAGATGGGGGAGAGTATTCAAATGACAAAATCAAAATCTGATTTAAGAATTGTAGCTCAAAATAAAAAAGCATATCATGATTTTTTTATTGAAGAAACTTTTGAAGCAGGGATTGTACTGGCAGGAACAGAAGTTAAGTCTGTTCGTATGGGTAAAGTCAGTATAAAAGAAAGTTTTATCCGTATAAAAAACGGGGAAGTTTTTATATTAAATATGCATATAAATCCCTATGAAAAAGGCAATATTTTTAATAAAGATCCTTTAAGAACAAGAAAACTACTCCTTCATAAAAGAGAAATATCTAAGCTTTTAGGTGCTGTAACTCAAAAAGGCTATACCATAGTTCCGCTTAAAGTTTATTTTAAAGGAAGCTTAGTAAAAGTATTAATTGGTATAGCAAGAGGTAAGAAATTATATGACAAACGAGAAGAAATAGCTAAAAAGGATCAAAGGCGTCAAGCTGAAAAAGAATTTAAAGTTAAAAATTTATATTAGTTTATTCAGGGGGTGTACTGGTTTCGACGGGAATCACGTGTATTGGGGTAGCCATTCGCAGACTCCGGAGCTGCGTTAACAATCTGGAACTTAAAATTAAACGCAGAAGATAATTTTGCATTTGCTGCCTAATTAATGGCAGCTGTCTCTCTTGGATTCCCGCGGTCTAAGAAGAGGCACCGACAAAGCGGGCAACTTTCTCTCCTAAGCTTTGCGGAGTAGATCGTATTTATGAAGCTACCGAGGTAAAAAGCCTGTCGTTAGGCGTTTTACTAAGGGAAATATAAAATAACGACTATAATGGAAGAGACCACAATATATGGGTTTTCGGACGGGGGTTCAACTCCCCCCACCTCCATTCAAGGTTATTAGGCTAAAGCTGATGTAAAATTACATCTACTTTAGCCTAATTTTTATCTTATACTAAATAGAATATAAGTAGATAATTAATATTTGATATATTATACAAAAAATAATAACAGGATTTCATAGAGGGATAATAATTGAAGACTATAGGCTTAATCGGGGTATGAGTTGGAAAAGTACTATCACATTATAAAGTGATAAATGAACTAGTAAAGAGTCAACTTGGGGAGTACATTCCGCTAAAGTCTTTTTATATAGCAGAGAAATTAATCCAAGCAGGAATTGAAGTTCTAATTCCTGATGAGGATAATATAGAACTAATAAATGATGTAATATATAATGAATTATGTTTAAGGATGATTTCGGACAAGTCTAAGAAAGACTACCTACGTGTTATCAATCAGATGGGCAAGAAACCATAAAAGACACGCAATAGAGTGTCTTTTTTTGGGGCAATAAAATATTAAAGAGTAGTATTAAAAGCAACGTTTGTTATGAATAATATGACATAAAGTGAGTCTATAAATCATAGAATAAATGATAATAGAACAGTTTTTTTGGAGGGGGAGAATGAATATAACTGAAAAGTTTTTGGAGAAAAACATATATAGCCGACCGGGTACAAAATTAAAAGCTGTTGAAAAAATAGTCATTCACTGGGTAGCAAATCCAGGAACATCGGCAATGTCAAATCGCAATTATTTTAATAATCTTAGAGGAAGATATGCTAGTGCCCATTATGTAATAGATATTAATGGTTCAATAATACAATGTATCCCTACAACGGAGGTAGCCTATCATGCAGGAAATAGTGAATGGAATAATAGCTCTGTAGGCATTGAATGCTGTCATCCGGACTGGACAGGTCAGTTTTCAAAAGCAACTATGGATAGTCTTATTGAGTTATGCTCATATTTATGCCAGACTTATAAGCTAGATCCCCTAAAGAATATATATAGACATTATGATGTTACAAAAAAGGATTGTCCTAAATTTTATGTAGAGAATCCAGAAGAATTTAAAAAGATTAAAGCAAGAGTTAAGGATCAAATGAAATCAGATGGAGAAATTAATCTAAAGATTAATGGTAAGCTTAGAAAAGTTAAGGGATTTATTAAAGATGGGATAAATTATGTTAAAATTAACAATTATGATATTCCTATAAGAGATGTGGGTGAAAGCTTAGGATTTCAAGTTTCTTGGGAATCTAGCACAAAGACTGTAATATTTGATGATAAATAATAATTACTCCTTAAATGGCTTAGGTTTTAGTGGAATTTATGCTTAAACTACTATTGGAGTAAGTTTATAGGTAAAGTAAATTAGGCTAAAAGATACAAAAGGTATCTATTTTAGCCTAATTAATTATTTATACAAAAAATTAACTTAACTTTTTTTAAAATCAAAGATTAAAAAGCTTTTGTAAGACCATGACAAAGGCTTTTATGTTTATTATGAATATTAAATTTGTTACCATTATAATTTATCTTCTAAAACTTTATTAATTAAAGATAATTGTTATTTGCCGTAAAAATTTGTTATGTTAAAATTAATAATTATTATTATATTATACCAAAGAATTAATTAATGTCAGTGGGAGGATTATTATGAGTGGGAACAATGTATTAGAGCAACTTTTTTTGGCAAAAGATTATTTCTTAAAGAGACAGGATTTGTTTGATGATATGGCCAATGCTAAGGCAAAGTATGATAATATTGAAAGTTTTCGTAATGGAAGTACTGTCATGCTTTTTTTGTTGTTTGTGGGGTTTGTTATTTATTGCTGGAAGTGTTTTTTGCCTTTTGGTAGATGGTTTCTAAATGATTCAGAATCTGTAGTAGCTTTCTTTAATAAATTACGTACTATGATGCCACAAATCCTTGTTTTTATATTATGGCTTGTATTAGTTCCAGTAATTTTTTTAGGATTTTATTTATTAATAATGGTTATAGTATTGATTATTAGTTCAATTATTAAATCTATTATTACAGGACCATCTATTAAAAGACAAATTCAAATAATAGATGAAAAGATGGATGAGATAGCTGCATATTATAACCAATATGAGAATGTGATGGGAGAAACGTGTCCAGTACCTCTTGAGCGATGTCATCCTTTCCTTATAGAACAGATTATTGGTATGATTTCATCTAAGAGAGCTGAAAGTATTAAAGAGGCAATTAATTTAATTATTCAAGATGAGCATAATCAAAAAATTGCTAATCTTGCAGAACAACAATTATTACAACTGGAGCAAGCTAATTATTATCTTAAAGCAATATCAAAAAATACTAAAAAGATTGCAAATGATACTTCAGCTATTAAATGGAATACATTTTTTAATAATTTTTAAATTTACAAGTAAAGAAGCTCTTATCTAAAGTTAATAAGAGCTTCTTTATTTTGCAAAATTATTTAATACTCATTATAAAAAAATAATATTTTGTAATTATGACAGTAGAAATATTTCAATTAATTATTTCGATTATGAATATCTAGATTTTTCTATACATAATGGTATAATAATATAAGTATATAAATTTTATAAAGTATAATGAAAATCTTTTTTGGATATTAATAATTTTCATGATATTACTGAAAGGGGTGAATTGTTAAGTAAAGCCAAAAAAGATTTACACTTATTATTACATATTATTTGGTATTAGATTAAACTAGAAATTTTTTAAAAAGGAGGCTTTATTGTGTTCAAGAAAAAAATAGTTGTTTTTTGGGTTATCTTTGCAATGTTATTTGCTTTCACAGTTAGTGGAATTGCAGACACAACTTATGCATCTGAATTAGAAGACAATCATTTAATTGTAGAAGCTGCTGTTAAACCATCGACAGGAGGAGCTTTAAAGGTTCTTGAAAAAGATGGAGTTATGACCCTTTGTGATGCATCAGGAAATCCCATTCAACTGCGTGGAATGAGCACTCATGGATTACAATGGTTCCCTGAAATAATTAATCAAAATGCTTTTGCAGCTCTTGCTAATGATTGGAGTTGTAATGTAATCCGCCTTGCTATGTATGTAGGCGAAGATGGATATGCAACAAATCCTTCTGTTAAGGATAAAGTTATAGAGGGTATTGATTTGGCTATTGCAAATGATATGTATGTTATTGTAGACTGGCATGTACATCAGCCTGGAGATCCAAATGCAGAAATTTATAGCGGTGCTATGGCTTTTTTTGAAGAAATATCTAGCCTCTATCCTAATCATCCAAATATAATTTATGAATTGGCTAATGAGCCTAATAGTGGAGAACCCGGTGTAACTAATGATGCGGCAGGTTGGCAGGCAGTAAAATCTTATGCCGAGCCAATTATAGAAATGCTTAGAAATAATGGTAATGAAAACTTAATTATTGTAGGAAGCCCAAACTGGAGTCAGCGTCCTGATTTAGCAGCTGATGATCCTATAAATGATGATAACGTAATTTATTCTGTTCATTTTTATACTGGTACCCATGAAGCATCAGAAGACAGTTTGGATAGAAATAATGTAATGAGCAATGCAAGATATGCTCTAGAAAATGGAGTGGCAGTTTTTGCATCTGAATGGGGGACAAGTGAAGCAACAGGACATAATGGGCCTTATTTAGATGAAGCAGATGTATGGTTAAGTTTTTTAAATGAAAATAATATTAGTTGGTGTAACTGGTCTTTAACAAATAAAAACGAAACTTCTGGAGCATTTACTCCTTTTGAATTAGGAAAAACTGAAGCAACAAATCTTGATCCAGGATCAGATCAAGTATGGGATATGGAAGAACTTAGTGTTTCTGGTGAATATGTACGGGCACGTATAAAAGGTATTCCTTATGAGCCTATTGATAGAACACCTAAAGAAGAATTTACTGAACTAGTTTGGGATTTTAATGATGGAAGCGTACAAGGTTTTGGTATAAATGGAGATAGTCCCTTACAAGATGTTGTCCTAACTAATGAAAATAATACCTTAAAGATTTCAAATCTATCTGCAAGTAGCGATGTTTCTGAAGGGAATTATTGGGCAAACGTTCGTCTTTCTGCAGATGAAACGAGTGCAAGACCAGATATTTATGGTGCAGAAGTTATTAGTATGGATGTTATTGTAGATAATCCAGCGACTGTATCTATAGCAGCTATTCCTCAAAGTGCAAGTCATGGTTGGGCAAATCCAATTCGTGCAATTCAAGTTACGGCAGAAGATTTTGTAGCTCAAGAGGACGGCAAATATAAAGCTAGTTTATCTATATCAAAAGCAGATTCTCCTAATCTGCAAGCTATTGCTTCTGATACAGAAGATAGTATTATGACAAATATTATTCTTTTTGTAGGAACAGAAGGCCTCGATGAAATTATGTTAGATAATATTACAGTTACAGGAAACAGAGCAGTTGTTGAAGCACCTATTGTTCACGATCCATTAGGTGAACCTAGTTTACCATCTGATTTTGAAGATGGTAGCCGTCAAGGTTGGAATTGGGATCCAGCATCAGGAGTAAAAGGTGAAATGAAGATTAAAGAAGTTGCTGGTTCTAAGATGCTTAGTTGGGAAGTTGCTTATCCTGAAGTAAAACCAGATGATGGCTGGGCTTCAGCACCAAGAATGATACTGGCAAATATTAATACCAATCGAGGTTCTAATGATTATTTGACCTTTGATTTTTATTTAGAGCCCGTTCGTGCTAATGATGGAAGTCTTGCTATTTATCTTGCTTTTGCTCCTCCAAGCCTTGGATACTGGGCACAAGCATCTAACTCTTTTGATATTAGTTTAAAAAATTTGGAACAGGCTGAAAAAACAGCTGATGACTTATATCATTACAAAGTTTCTTTTGATTTAAATGATATAGCGGATAATAAAGTGCTTGAAGCTGATACCTTATTAAGGGATATTACCATTGTAGTAGCAGATGTTGAAAGTGATTATGCAGGCAGAATGTATATAGATAATATTAAATTTGAATCCAAGGCATCAACTTCTGCTTCATCAGACAGTACAAAGCCTGTTGTACAAGAAGAGCCTTCAGGAAATTATTACATAGTTCAACCTGGAGATGTGCTTTGGAAAATAGCTGAAAAGTATGGAACAACATTTGAAGAACTAGCAGAGCTTAATAAATTAGATAATCCTCATTTAATCGTATCAGGACAAAAGTTAATTCTTCCTTAATTTAAATAGGCTGCCTCAAAAATTTGGGGCAGCTTGTTTTTCACAACTTATTTAATAAATAAGATTACTTTTAATAATTTACATATTAAGAAGATTTATTGTAATATTATAAAAATTAATATATAATTTAATACTATAATATTTAGTAATTAAGGAGGTCCTACATGGATTTGTTTGGTAATTACATAATGAGGAACGAAGAGGAAATTATTAAAGAATTGATTGCCAAATTAGCCTGTGATTGTTCTATTCTTGAGATCAAAGACTTTCAAGAACTTATGTCTAAATATCATCAAGCCTTAGCTGAAGGGAAAAAAGAAGCTTATACGCCTCTTTTTATTCTTCCGCCAAGAGAAGCATTAGGAGATGTAGAACTTAGCAGTGAAGAAAGAAAAGGAATTTTAGAAAAAGCAAAGGATATCGATGCAAAAACATTATTAAATCAGCTTTATGAAAGAAATATGGTTTTTCATGATATGTCTTTTGAAGAAGTTGATGAATTTGAAGAAAATCAAGAGCAAGAAGAAGGTTTTGCAGGTATAGGACTAAATGTTGGAAGGAAAGTTATTTTAGCTAAGATTCCTACAGATAAACCCTGGGAATTGGCTGCATGGATTCCTATGGGTGGTTATAATGAATGTCCTGAACCAGAAGAACAAGTTGCCATTTTTAAATATTGGTATGAAAAATATGGAGCTATTCCGGGCTTTGTGAGTCATGATATATGGGAATTTTATGTTGAAAAACCACCTAAAAGTCAAGAAGAAGCAGAAGAACTTGCCAGGGAGCAATTTGCTTTTTGTGGGGATATCGTATGGCAAGGTACAGGAACTGTTAAGCAATTAACAGGAACCTTGCTTAGTGCACGATATTGGTTTTTCTGGTGGGATTAAATATTAATATCAAATAAGCTTCCTGATCCGATGGAAGAATGGGCAGAAGGTTTAGAACTGGTAATTATATATAATTTCTATGAAGAATAAAATTTATGTTAGAGGGGCTGGCAGTAAAGTTACTGTAATAACAGTCTCTTTTTGTATTTAAAAATAATTAAAAATTATGTAGAAAATTATCGCTTCATAAAGAGGGAAACGTAATTTTTTGAAGAATTATATAAATAGTGTTGTTTTTTAAACAATAAGATGGGGGGTTTTATTATGGCAAAGGAGACTTTTAAAATTCTAATTTGTGACGACTCAATTTTAGTAAGAAAGAAGTTAAAGGAAGCTTTGTCTTTGTGTAGTACTTTTGAATTTTTGGAAGCAGGCGATGGTCAAACAGCAGTAGATATTTACAAAAAAGAAAAACCTGATTTGGTCTTTATGGATTTAGTGATACCAGTAAAGGACGGCATAACAGCAGTAAAGGAAATAAAAGAATTTGATGATGATGCATTGGTGGTTATAGCTTCTTCTTCAGGAACACAAGAAAATTTAAAAAAGGCTATTAAAGCTGGGGCTGTTGAATTTATTCAAAAGCCCTGGGAACAAGAACAGCTTGAAAATGTGGTTAAAAAGTTTTTGAAGAAAGGAGAATAGCTCATGTTTACGCAATACTTTGGAAATTATTTACTAAACAAAGGCTATCTTACCCCTAAACAATTGCATGAGGGCTTGGAACAGATAAAAGATACCAGGTTAAAATTAGGAGTTTTAGCTGTAAATGCAGGGTATATGACTGCAGAAGAGACGGAAAAAGTAAATGAAGCACAGAAGAAGCATGATAAAAGATTTGGTGAATTAGCGATAGAGATGGGGTATTTAAACGAAGAACAGCTTGAGGAATTACTGTCTTCACAAAAGCTTGGCCATCTTTTGTTAAGTCAGGTTTTGGTAGATAAAGGAATAATGACCCTTCAAGAGTTTGAAAAAGCAATCAATGAATATAAAAGAGACTACAGTATTTCAGACGAGGAATTTGAAGCTATACAAAAAGATGATATCAATGAAATAGTAAACAAATTTACAAAATTTGAAGGCAGTAAGAATGAAACCATATTAAAAGACTATATTGCACTATTTGCAAAAAACCTAATTAGATTTATAGATAGGGAAGCAGTAATAACTGAAGTTACTAAATTAGAAGATTATGAATGTCAATTTGCCGCTTTACAAGATATTAAAGGGGAAATATCCTTAGCTACTTATATTGAAACCGATGAAGACTCTTTTATTAAATTTGCTTCTAAGTATGCTGAAGAAGACTTAACTTCTCTTAATGAAATGGCAGAGGCATCAGTTGGAGAATTTTTAAACTTACATAATGGAATTTTCTTAGTTAACATTTCAAATCAAGGCATAGAACTTAAAATGACTCCACAAGAAGTATATAGGACTATAAAAGTAGATAATATTTACAAGGTATCTTTTGATTTATCCTTTGGTAAGATTAATATATTGATAAAAGAAGGGTAGTATCAATATTAATAAGCCTTCCTCTGACAAAAGTTTAAGGAAGGCTTAATTTTTTTTGAATAATTATTTAAAATACTAAATATGTGTTAATTATTCATTATAATTGTTTGTGTTATTTACTTAAAAGTAAAAGAGAACTAGAATAATATTAAAGCTTATATCTGAATATTAATGAGCTTTTAATTGTAAGGAAGGATAAAATGAAAAAAATTATTATAAAGGTGCTTGTTTCATTACTGGGTATAATTATGTATTTTACAAATTACAAGATAGGAAGCTCAAGTCATAGCATTACTGGTATTTTTATTATTTTTATTTTGAATTTAATTATTGGACTTGCAGTATTTAGACTAACAAAGAGTTATATTAATAATTTTATTATAACAGTTTTTTCAAACACTTTTTTTATAGTTATTAATGTTTTTACTATGATATTTAGTCCTTCAACTATTGTTGGATATGAAGTCATATTGATTTTTTTAATAAGCAGTATAAGTATTAATATACCTTGTTTATTAAAAATCCTTATAGGTTGGGAAAATAAGCAGTCTAAAATTTATTTAAAATTATTATCTGCTTATTTTGCTATTGGTTATTTTATATTGTTAGCTAATTTATTATTTGTTTCGGGAAGATACGGAAGCTTATCTAAGAGGGTAAGTTTGATACCTTTTAAAACAATTTCTTCTTATTTAGAAAGCATATATTATTATAAGAGTTATGCTGCTATTATCAATATAGTAGGCAATATTGTTTTATTTATTCCTATTGGCTTTATCATTTCAATATATATCAAGAATAAGCTTTTAGACTTAATTATATTATTGCTTATACCTATAAGCATTGAAATTTTACAATTTATCATGGCTTTAGGGGTAACAGATATTGATGATGTTATTTTAAACTTTTCTGGAGAACTAATAGGCGCTTTTATATTTTTAGTTATTAAATTTTTATATAATAAAAAAAGTGCAAGTCGTTTTA